>Ga0210041_1001857_pt1 | contig 19068 bp, 19 predicted proteins | sample CryGeymeta201503_FD_183973 | JGI IMG/M metagenome (GOLD analysis project Ga0210041, IMG submission 183973) | Groundwater microbial communities from Crystal Geyser aquifers in Utah, USA - Crystal Geyser metaG 2015-03 (SPAdes) (version 2) | ecosystem: Environmental > Aquatic > Deep subsurface >... | reverse complement strand
ATTTTGCTCTTTTTTTTTTATTTCTTCGCTTATATAATTATTATATATATTTATATATATATAAATAAATATTATATTATATTATATTATATTATAAATAAACAAGTTTATTTATAATACTACTTCTACCATATATAAATAAAACAAGTTTATTTATATATTCTACTACGTGCGCGCGAGAAAAAAATTAAATTGCCGTTTATGCTAATTTTATATACATTCGATTTTTAACGAACTATACAACCCACTCAGGAGGCAAAATATGGAAAATCTTCAAACTACAGAAACGAGAATTACTTCTTATGCTAACCTTACAGAATATGAGCAACATCTCGTAGACGAAAACAAGGTATGCGGAGCGGCAAAAGGCGATGGCGGAATATGTATGTCAAGAAACCTTTATGACAATGGCAAGTGTAAGTTTCATGGCGGCAAATCTCCTTCCGGAGTAGACCACTACAGAGCCGGAAGCTTAATGTATTCTAAGCACATTCCAACTCGACTAAAAGACCGATTTCTTCAGCTGGCTCAAGACGATGATATAATGTCAACAAGGTCAGACATGGCGCTTATAGCTTCTCGCGTAGAAGAGCTATTAGAGAAGTCTGACTTTACTGCTGGAAAAGAAGACTTTGAAAAGATAGTATTCCAGTTTACACGCTTTAAATACGCTTCATCTATTGGCGATGCCAAAGGAGCTAAAACAGCCATGAACGAATTAGGTCTTCTGATAGAGACGATAAACAAAGATATGTCGATCTGGACAGAGATATACGAATCGCTTGAACTCAAAAGGAGATTAGCTGAAACAGAAAGACGCAGACTTGAAGCGCTTTCTTTGTTCATCCCAGTTGACCGAGTCATGACAATGATGACTTCTCTATCCAATATTGTTCAGCGACATATTGAAGGAACTTCAGGAATGTTAATGACAGACAAGCTCGTTGCAGAAACTATTAACAAGATAGCGAAGGATTTCGAGGCTATGACAAGAAAACAATAACTATTGCATTTTATTCAATTTGTCCGTAAACTAACTCTCGTACAAGTAAAGTCAACAAAAATAATCAAAAAAGGAAATACGACCATGACACGCAAGCAAATAAATAGCATTTTTACAGAAGAAGTAGCATTCGTTGTTTCTCCTGAAGAAGTTACAGTATCGAACCCAATCGAAGCTGGATTTGCCTATGCTATGCGCAATGGCGAGATTTCTGGCATTATTAAAGAACTTGATTCTGAGATTGGATTCATGGGCGAGAAGTTTGCAGATACCAGATCTGGATTATCATACTTCCCTGACGGAAGATTTTTATCGTCCCCAAATCACGAGTCTCCATACGACCTTGTCAAAAAGGTAGAGAAAGAGACATACACAACAACTTCAGATGGCAAAACCGAAAAAACAGCAGACTAGAATAGGCGCAGGTTACTCGTTAGCAGAAAACGATGTAACCTCATTTTTTAGCAAGTCTATTAGAGCCAAGCACGAGGCTACTCAAAACGTACCAGACTATAAAGACTTTTTTCCAGAAGCTTTTTCTGTACTCGAGCCAAACACTCGTTATCGACACAATTGGCACGTTGATTATTTCTGCGACTTACTTCAATCGGAAGCAGATAGAATAGCAAGAGGACTTCCCAAGACTCACGACTATGTTATCAATATGATGTTCAGAAGCCTGAAATCATATATCTTCACAATTATATTTAACGGATGGGCTTGGGCTAAATACCCATACTTGCGATTTGCATCTGCTTCTTATGCTCACGACCTATCCATAGAACACGCAAACAAGACTCGCCAGCTTATAAAAAGCGATTGGTACAAGTCTCACTTTGGCGATGTGTTCCAGATCGATGCTTCTCAGGATAGCAAGGCTTATTTTTCTAATAGCATGGGAGGCGAGAGAAAAGCCGTTTCTGTTGGAGGTCAATTCACTGGCTCAGGAGGAAATTTCTTGATAATAGATGACCCAGTTAAGCCTCCTGATAAAAATGCTTTGGGCTTTAAAGAAGCAGATATTATCACTACCAATAGCTGGTACTCTGGCACAGCCTTTTCTCGATTGAATAATCCAGAAGTTGATATTCGTATAATCTTGATGCAAAGGGTACATAACAACGACTTGTCTGGATATGTATTGTCATCTGATAATAAAGACAAGTATATGCACATCTGCGTTCCAGGAAAGCTGTCAAAAGACTTGAAGCCAGAATACTTAAAAAAATTCTATCTTCCAGACAATAAGACTGGCGACTTGCTCTTTTTCAAAGAGAGGTTTTCTTCAGACGTGCTTCAGGTATTCAGAAACGAACTCGGAGATAACTATCATGGTCAGGTTCAGCAGACTCCTACAAGTGAGACTGGCGCCAAGTGGAAAGAAGAGTTCTTTAGCATTATAGACGAAGACTTAATGCCTGAAAAGAAATTCTGGGAAGCGCATATCAATGGATGGGATCTCGCAACCACATTAAAGAACGAAGGATCTTCCTCTGCTTATGCAAAAGGCTTCATATATCAAAACGCTTTGTATATAACAGACTCGGACTATCGCTGGCTGGAATACCCCGAGCTTATTGAATGGATTAAAGAGACAAAAGGCGTTCACTATATTGAGAACAAATCTTCTGGATTGCAGGCAGTGCCTACTCTTAACTCAGAAGGTGTTGAAGCTATATCTGTCGATAATAAAAACATGGATAAGATAGCGCATACAAAGTCTGCTACTCACAAAGCTAAAAGGATGAAGATTTTTATATCGTCAAAGATATATGACAAACTTCTATTTGATAGAATAAACGGAATCTGCGAGTTCCCAAATTCTGTAAAGGACGATGTTAATGACGCCTTCTGTATCCTTATAGACGAAGCCTACAAGATGATTGGCAATTTTGACGATGATTTAGTACAAGACGATTCTTTTGGGTCTGCTGTCTATGGCGTTCATGGGTACGCAAGCGAAACAGATTTCGATTCTAACGGCTTAGAAAATGATGACCTATGGAATGTATCAATTTAAAAAAGATAAGCGCTTAGGTGGCAAATTTGAACGCTATTTGAAAACAATAAGCAAATTAGCACCTATTGTTTTACTATTTTTTTTACACTATCTTTTGAACGTATCAAAAAAACAATTTTTATTCATTTAATCAGAAGGAGTCTAAATGGCTTTCAATATCACTCAAATAGAAGCTTTAGAAACAGCTACTTCAATGTATCGTGTAAAATACGATTCAATCTTGTCTGATAGTACTTATCGCCAAGAATATGTAAATTCAGACTCTGGGTCTGCAGCTCTAATGACACGAGAAAAAGCATACAAGGTTGCTGATATTCTTGCATCAAAAGTTACCAATGCCAAAAATATTGAAGTTCAATTAAAGGCAGTTGGGCAATATGGAGCAGACGAATATAGAGTTATTTTCTCTGGAGCTGTTTTAGACGTTTCTGGTTATACAGAAGTAGTTTAACGAATCTTCTTTCATAAGTCATAAGGGGCTCGGCATTAGGTTTGGTTTTTGTGAAGATTTTCCATTCCTTTTGTCGAGTTTTTTTATATATACGTTTTTCTTTATTCACTATACATATTCTAAAAGTATGTTAAATTCAAAGCCAAGAAATGAAAACTCTTGGCTTTTTTTATTTTACATCGAATCCGTTTTCTTCGAGTAGCATTTCAAGCTCTTCGTCTGATATGTAAAACCACTGTCTTGTTTCATCTGTGAATGTTTTCTTGTCCATAGAAAACTCTGTGTTCATAATAAGCTCTATTGAAACTTCTGTCTTATACTGATTCACTCCTTTTACAAAAACCTCTACGTCAAAATCCTCAAGCATCTTACCTGTAAAACTCAAGTCAACGCTAAGAGTATTTAAGCCATTGTACTTGCGCCTCCATCCTTCGTACCCAAGATTGAAAACTGGAACTGGCTTTGGTAGTCCAGACTTTATTCTCTTTTCTCCTTTTTTCTTTGGGCTTCCGAACTTCCAATCTCTTTTGTCTATTAGCTTTCCGCTTATATACATCTCCCTTTCTTCGCCTTTGCCTTGTATCACAACATCGCCAAGCTTGTATGCGGCTATTGGATTCCAGGAGTAATCCTTTTTAGCAAACTCTCCAGATGCAAACATTCCTTTTTCTACTCTATCGAGAATAAATCCTCGTATAGTAAATCTTAAGTCTTCTATGTCTTCTATTGCGTCTCTTTTTGCGCCCTTTATCACTAGGTCGAGCTCGTCTCGGAGCTCGCCTAGCGCTTCAAAGTTTACTTTCATTTGTCTGCTATCTTGCCGCCATCTTTGCGAGTTTCTTTTCTTTTCTCAGGCTCTTTACTTGCGTCAAGTCCCTTTTTCTCAAACTCTAATTTAAGAGAATCTTCGCCTTCCTCGACTATAAGAATATCCATTTCCTCTTGGAATTTCTTTTTAGATACCTTTAGATTTAATCTTCCTGCTGATTCGTATTTTTTCAATACATCCTGGAAGTTCTTTTTCTTTGGAACTTCAATAGCAAAGCTGATATTTGTATAATCATAATCTGGATAGTTAAACTGAATATAAGGCTTCACTATGCCGTCTGTGATCGACTCTGCAATTATCTCGCAATCGTCAATGGTATTATCAATCTCATCTTCTTTGTATGTGGTTACGGCAGAATATCCTCCTCCCGACATTGAAGTTGTTGCAGATTGACCAAGTATAGCTACTTCGCACTCTGTATTGGTTAAGCCTATAAGCTTCTCGAAGATGTCAACATTTCCGTTAGCAGCATTTTGAATCTTATAATCCCATCCTTCAAACAAGACTCCGTATCTACTTTTACCGATATTTGTCAAGAATTTCTCTACGTCTTTCTTGAACATCTTGTATTGGTTTCTTGGAAGGCTTACTGTAGAAACTGGATAGCCATGAATCTCGGAATATTGAATCCAATTCTTAATGGCATAATACTTCACAATGAACATCTTGAGAACAGGTCTTAAAACTCCTGCAATATCATAAAAGCCATCATCATCAGAAGGGACTACTCCAAAGACTTGCCCAGAATTCTGAAGCTCTTCAGCAGACCAATATTTATCTCCGTTTGTAATTAATAGCTTTCCGAATGGAAGTTCTGGGATCTGGGAAGAGTTATTCATCTCTACCCTTGCGTGTGCAATAGGCGTAGGTTCAAGTGGAATTATCTTTCCATTTTCCTGAGTCCAGTTATTTAGAAAAAACTTAGCTCCGTATAGTATGCCTTCTGAAGAAGACTTTATAAGGCGTTTCATCTTATACTTCTTAAATACCATTCTAAGGTCTTTCAGAATCTCTTCTGTTCTTGGGTCTGTCTTATCTTCGGCTTCAAGTTTCCACGCATATCTACTTGGAGCATTTTTTCTTTTAGCTACAATTCCTCCGATGCGAGTATCGTATGCTACAATTTTTTTGTAAGTCTCGAAGATTTTCCACAGATGCCCATCTGCTGCTTCGTCAAATACGTTTTTGAGTTTCGAAGGAGTTAATTCCTCTTCGATCTCATCTCCTCTATTTATCTGAGAGTTAGCCAATATAGAAGATTCTTTTATATTGTCTTCGGTAGGAGCGAATATTCTTTTCTCTCTACGTCTTCCGATAATAGTCCGAGTTGGTCTGTTTGTTCTTGTTATTGCCATATTAAAAATAATTATAGATTAATCTTAATTTATGCTTAATATACGACTGTGCAAAACTAATAATTTATAACGCTTAATTTTCTACAATGGAAGAAATCGAAGTATTAAACGAAGGTCTTTACTATACTACAGTAGATGGATTTTCCCTATGGATCTCCAAAGGTCAGGCTGGAATACTAACTTCAGATGTTCCAAATAGTGTAGAAATAAACAATGACAAGATAAAAGATGCACTATTCGCAGCAGAGACGCTAGTTGACAGTTATCTAAATACTGGTAACTATATAGTTCCAGTTCCAGCAGAATCTAAAAGGTCTATTTACCTTCTGAGAATAATTTGCTATTCAATCGCAGCTTATGAATTGTACTCTTCAAAAGGAGTTAATACAGAACAGTATTATAAGCATAAGGCTACTTTATTGCAACTCGAGAAGATAGCGCTTGGCTCTATACTTCTTGTCGATGCGATTCAGTCTACAGATCTTCTTGTGTCTGGGGCTTTATTGCCTCCTGATTACATACAAGACGAAGTTGGCGAATACGGGCGAAGGATGAATATATGACATATCAGGAATTACAAGAGTTCGATTATCCTTCTGAAATAGAGAAGCAAGCGAGAGACCTTGCTTTAAAAGTATTTGGAGAAGCTTTTATAATAGAGATAAATCACGAGACTTTATCGGCTGATATATATAAAAAATGCTTGAATGGAATACAGACAAACGGAGCTCATATAATAATTCGCTCCTTCTCAACTGTATATTCAGACTCAAGTACATCTGGAAGCTTTTCGGAAGCCACAGAAGGAGTTTCTATATATGTTGCAGTTTCTAAGATTTATTCTCAGCAGAATACTAAAAATTTGCCAAGAAGAGCAAATGCGATAGTTAAAAAAATATGGGGGAAGTTAAGTCCAAATCCGATAAGCCTTCCTCCTAAACAAATTTGCTACTTTAAAAAGAAGCAAAGAAAAACCCTCTTCAATAACGAAGAAATGGATATGGTTCAACTTGACCTATCCATAAAATATATGGAGTACTAATATGCCTATTATAAACATATCTGGCGTAATCGGGTGGGATGTAAATCCTTCCGAGTTTGTGCTTAGCCTTGACAAGGCAGTTGCTTCTAAAGAAAAGACAGAGATAAGAATTAACTCAGGAGGAGGTTCTGTTTACGCTGGATGGCAGATGCACTCTGCTATCAGAAGAGCTGTTCAGAAAGATGCCGAGATAGATATTATCAATGATTCTTTTTCAGGAAGTATGGCTACTATTCTAATGACTGCTATTCCAAAAAATAGCCCTAATGGCAAAGTCAAGATGCAGCGAACTGCTATGCACTTCATTCATATGCCTTCAGGTTTTGCTTGGGGTACAGAGGATGAAATGGAGCTAGAGCAAGAACACGTCAAAAAAATTGGAGATATAGGCTCTTCGATGTATTCGGAGAGAACTGGACTCAATAAAGATTTCTGCCTGAAGGTAATGCGGTCAAATGCTTACTTCACTGCGGAAGAATGCTTGACAATGGGATTCGTAGACGAGGTAGTAGATGGAGACGTTTCTACCGAGCCTATACCAGTTAGGCAGATGTCAGACCTTTATAAAGAAGCGCCTAATAACGTTAAGGCTATGTTGCTATTCGCAAATAATCAGCCTAACTTAGAAATAGTCAATAAAAATGGACTTTACACTCCATTAAACAACAAATCAATAATGTTCGAGGAATCATGGAAGAAATTCTTAAAGCACTTGGGTTAAGCTTAGACAGCAATGCTGCTCAAGCTATTATGCGAGTAAAAGAAATTATGTCTTCTCAGGCTGACCTTCGCGACACAGCAGCTGCAATGACTAAGCGAGTTACAGAACTCGAAGAGCAAATCTTAACATTCTCTAAGAATGTACAAGATGTCAGAGTTGAAGCTATGGTTCGTCAGGTTCAGAATGAAAGTGGCAGATTTTTAGGTAAAGAGTCTTTACCTAAGCTTGAAGCAAAAGCTAAAAAATACGTTGTAGCTTCTACAGAAGAAGATAGAAATTCTTTAATGGAAGATATGAAAACAATTTGTGTTGCTCATGGAGTAAACATGACATTGCGTAAAGAGTTATCTGGAGCGTCAGAGTCTGAAAGAGACGAAGATGACGACACAGGCGAGCTTGATAAAAAAGTAAGCAAAATTATGAAGATCGACAAAAATATGTCTTTTGAGGCAGCTACTCGCATTGCACTAAACGAAGAGAAGTTCTCAAAATTCATTTTAGAAAATAAAGGAGCTAAGTAATGCGCAGAGAGATTATTGTAAGCGGAACGGTTAAAGCTGCTACTGCATTAGAAAAAGGTATTGCAGTTAATTCTGCTGGAGCTATTGTTACATCTGGAGTTCCATTTGGATTTACTCTTGACAAAGCAGACGCTGGTGTTTATGTTGCAGTTGTAAGACTAGGCTTTGCTCCAGTAGCAAGAATATTGTCTGGTGGAGCATTTGGCGAGCAGTTCGCAGTTGGAGCAGGTGGGCTAGTTTCTGCTGCTACTACAGCAAATAGAGTTGTTGGCACTCTTCAAGGCGCTAATAGCGGAGCAGGTGAATTAGCACCAGCTTGGGTAAACTGCCTTGACGTAAACATATTTTAATTAGGAGTTAAAAGGTGAGTAATTATCTAAAAAAGAACAAGGTATTAACAAACGTTTATTACCAAAAAAGTCTTGGCGAGCCAGGAATTGGAGGAATGTTAGCTCCTCTTGTAAAGTCAGACCAGCTTTCTGGTGACTTTTACAGAGTTGACCGTTCTAAATCAGACAAATCTCCAGACGTAACATTAGTAAGAGCTCCAGGTTCTGCAGGTCAGCGCCAAGAGAGAAAAGGTCGTTCAATTGATAACTTCAGATGCGTTGACCACGTACTTACTGAAGAGATTCCTTTTGAATTACTTGAAGGAACTCAAGAGTTTCAAGTTATCGAAGAGCAAATGCAAACTGCAAGCGACATTGTTACTGCAATTAAAACTGCACATGAGAGAGAAGTTCACGATATTGCATGGGCTGCAAACTTAGGAGCTTTTAAATCTCTATTAGGCGGAGGTCATACTCCAACTGTTAAATGGGATGCCGCAGGAGCAGCTATTAAAGCTGACTTGTTAACTGCAAAAGATGCGGTTTACAAGAAAACTGGCAAGCGTGCAAATACTGTCGTAATGTCTACAGAAGTCTTTAATAAGATTTCTACACAAGACAATGAGATTCGTGACGTAATCAAGTATACTCAGAACGGAATGGTAACACTCGAGAAATTAGCTTCTTACTTAGAAGTTGAAACTTGCATTGTTCCTTATTTCTTAGCTGACACTACTCCAGGCGTTTCTGAAGAAAAAGACTTCTTATGGCAAGGAGACCATTGCGGTGTTTACTATGTAGATAAATCTTCTCAATCTCGTCAGAAAATAACATTTGCTACTACTTTTTATTATGACACAATGAAAAGACGCTGGATGCAGGTTTATACTGGATATAGCGAAGAAACTGAGTCTGAAGAAGTAAAAGTATCTGCTTTTTGGGACTTGAAGGTAATCGACAAGGAGTGCGGTTACGGTATAGCAGACGTATTGGCATAGTCCGGAGTTTCAAATGTATTCTTTTAAAAGATCATTCGAAGCGTTAATCCTTATCGAGGGTGGTTATGCAAATCACCCCTTCGATAAAGGAGGAGAGACTGCATACGGAGTTACAAAAACTACTGCTAAGGCTTTTGGATACGAGGGCGAAATGTCAGAAATGACTCTTGAGCAAGCGCAGCAAATCTACAAAAAAGGCTATTGGGACAAGATTAAAGGAGATGAAATATCTGCTACTTCTGAAGTCATAGCTAAGGTAGCGTTTGAAATTGCAGTTCACAGAGGAGTTAAAGATGCTTCAGTTTTTCTTCAGAAGGCTTTAAATGCTTTCAATAGAAACGAGATAGACTATAAAGATATTAAAGAAGATGGTTCTATCGGAAGTAAAACCATAGAAGCTTTAAAGTCTTTAGCGTCAAAAAGAAAGCTTGAACAAGTCAATCATGTAGTATCTACTTTTATGATTGTTGAACACGCATACGAGTTAAATCGCTTTGCAGAAAAAGATAAAAACCAAGAAGCATTCATGTTTGGATGGTACTTGAATAGAATCAAATTAAATTGGGAGACCAAATAAATGGCTGCATCTTCTCAGATAGCGCATAGAGATAATTATACTTTCTTCCCAAAGGAAGTATTTCTCACTCCAATGGAAGCCTTTTTAGGTGCAAATCCATTGGTAAAATCATTTGCAGATTTGAATAAAACAAATTCTGTAGTATTCAATCAGATTGGCGATGAAGGAAACTTTATCATTAATGAAGATGGAATTGAATTTACAAAGACAAAAACTTCAGCAGAGATTAAAGCTCTTGTTCGTTCAGGCATCGGAAGTCTTGACGACAGAACCATTGAACGATCTCTTGAAGTTACTATCAATGTAAACGGCTCTAGCCACGAGTTAGATGCTATTGTAGACGGAGGTAATCCTATTGTTGAAGTAGATACCAATGTAGCTTTCTCTAAAAACAATGTTGAAGGAGCAGTTCTTACGGCTTCTATAACATCCCCTGCTACCGATTCTGTCGATGGACCTGCAATAGCTTTAGTAATAACAGCTCCTCCAGTAGGCGGAGTTCAGGCTACTGGAACTGCTGTAGTTGTATCTGGACTTGTTACAAGTGTCACTATAACAAATCCTGGCTCTGGCTATTTGTCAGCTCCTTCTTTGCTTATTGCGGGAGATGTTACTAACATATTTCTTGGAACTACAACTATCGGAGTTGCTACAAGTAAAGTTGCTGCTGCTGGGTATGTTCCAAAAGAACGCCTTGTTAAAACAAAATGGGTAATGACCCTTACTTCATCTTTAGGAGATGAAGACGAAGGAGACTTGTACACAATTTGTCCTAAACTTGTTGCAGTAGATAAAGACAACATGAACCCAAGAAAAGGAGAAAAAGCCTCCACAGTATTGACTCTTCGTGGTCTTGTTCTTCTTAATCCTGCAGAGTTAGCTGCAATGCAAGCTTACTATGCTGGAGTAAATGAGACAGAGTTAATCTATCACTTTAACGCAGCTGATACTCTTTACAGCGAAGCTTAAAAAATTATGATACCATCAGACAAACAAGTCTTGGTCGTCAAAAACGTCTTCTTAAATGAAGACGTTTCTTTTTCTATTAATGGAGACTGCTATATGTCTATCATTAAAAAGATTAGAAAAAGAGAAGACCTTCACAAAAAATACAATGAAGTCCAAAAACAAATTAAGGACTTCGAAGAATCGAAAGAATGGAAATCTCACCTTTCGAGAAAAGCCGATATTGACACATTAATAAACTCCATTCGTTCAGCGACAGACGAGGATAAATCTTCTGCGATAGATATGCTTCAGAAGGAAGTAGATAATTTTAAATCTTTGATGCCAAAGAAAAGCGAAGAGTTATATTCAGAACTTACAAGTATTGACTTAAAACTTACAGACTTATCCTACAAGATAGTATATGCTATACTTGAGCCATCTGACAAGAAGTATTTAATAGACTATGAAAACAAAGAAGACCTTATTGACGATTGTGTCAATACTATTGCAGACTTTGATTTTATCATAGCTTTTTTTTTGAGTGCTTATACTTCCTATACAAGCTCGCTTCAGGCAATGACCTTCCGACTTATAAAACAGGAATAGAAGTTAATTCCGTACCAAAATTCTTGTACAAGCCTATTGAAGTGAATGATGCTATCAATAGGCTTTTTTATTTATTGAATATCCATACTTTACCTTTAAAGACTTTATCTTATAGTCAAATTCGGTCTTATGCCTTTGCTAAATCAGAAAGTAATGGTATTGTAAGCCTTAAAGATTTTGATGCCCTTATAACGGCTATTTCATATTGCATAAATTCCGAAAACAATAAACTTCGAATGGACTTCATAGATAGAACAAACAACTCGTTTAAAGAAGAGATGAACCCAAAGTCAAAAGAAGTTATAGCATACAAAAGAAAAGCTTCTCAAGAGGCAAATCGAAAAATGGCAAGTAAATTAAATATTAAATAATATGGAAAAGAAGCAGATAGACCTCAAGGTAAACGTAATAGGAGATATCGAAAGAATCGACAAGATAGCAAAGGAGATGCAAAAGATTGTTGATGTCGGGAAGTTTATTGAAAAAAGAGGTAGTTCTAGTTTTAATGAACTTTCAGTATCAGACAGAAAATCTTCCATAACTCAAAAGCTTGCTGCGATAGATGTAAAAGTAAAGCGCAAAGAAATAAACACAGTAGAAGAACTTGACAAAGCTTATGAAGAACTAAATGGCACTTTAGAAGAGCTCAGAAAAGACCTTGTAGCTACAGATACTATTGAGAGGAATATTTTAAATAATCATACAAGATTAACTAAAGCTATCTTAAATAGGATAGCAGCTCAAGAGAGACTAAACAAGGCTAATTCAGAAGTAAAGCCAAAGTCTGCTTCTGAAATGAACGTAAGCGAAAGAGCATCAAGATTTAATTTGCCTACAGTTTCAGTCCCTTCTGAAGTAGCCAAAGTCGAAGATAGGACATCAAAGTTTAAACTTCCGCCTTCCATATCCGAAGTAGAGACAAGTATAAAAAGAGCTACTGGACTGACTCAAGTTCAGGCTGTGCCAAATCTTCAAGTCGTACAAAGATTGTATGCGAAGATAAAACGAGACATAGACGAGATTAGAGAGTCTGGGATTAGCACTTTAGATATTAACATAAAGTATCAGAAGGCTTTAAACGCTTCTGTTGAACTTGTTAATAAAAGACTTAAAAAAGAAAAAGAACTTACAGAAGAATTAAAAAGACAAACAGAAGAAGAGAAAAAGAAAAACTCAGTAAAAATTGAAGCTCCTGCAAAGCCGTCTGTACCTTCATTGAAAAAAGAATTTAGCGAAGGAATGGCAACTGTAAAACTTGCTCAAAAAGAGGGATGGGCTAGCCCAGAGCAGGCTAATGCTCAACTTGAATCATTAAGACCGATACTCAGAGAGATTGAAGCTTCTGGAGAAAAGGTAGCTACTTTAGAATTGAGGTTGTCTGAAGCTATTTCTAAAAACATCAAGCTTATAGAGAAAAAAGCAGAAGCTGCAAAAAAACAAAAAGAAGCCGAAGAAGAAGCAAATCTCGGACAACTTATTACGCTTCCGCCTCCTGAAAGGCAGTTGACAGACTCTCAGAAAAAAGGCAAGATTACTAATATGATGGGGCAGATAGATCTCGATGTAAAAACCGAGACTATAAATAGCATTGCAGTTCTTGAAACTCGATTAAGAGACGTTAGAGAGGAGATGCAAAGACTTGAAGCCGCTGGCATAGATATGGAGGCTATGAATATAAGAGTGGCAAAGTCCGAGCTTACTCTTCGTAAAAGACTCGAAGAGACAGAATCTGCAGCGAGAAAAAGAACCGAAACTGCTGAAGCTGCGAAAGCCGCGCAATCTGGAGCTGGTCAATTTGGAGGAAACTTTTCATCAGGAGGTGGAACTCAATTTGACAATCAAGATGTAGACAAGTATGCAAATTACTTCATGTCTCAAGCTGGATATATTGTTCAGGATGCTCCTTACGGATTTAGAGGTATTGCCAATAACATCTCGCAAACTGTAGGTTCTTTTGATTTCTTAAAGAAGTCTGTTGAAAAATATAATATTGCAGCGAGGGCTGCTGGCAAAGGAAACGAAGATATGATAAGCGTCTTCGATGTTCTTAAAAATAGCCTTAAAGGACCTGGAGGTCTTATATTCTTAATGGGCTCAGTTCTTCCTTCTGCTATTCTTTTTGCAATGGAAGCCTGGAGGATGTATGAAGAAAGTCAAGATAAACTTGCATCGTCTACTGTTGACTTTGTACCAAGTATAACAAAGCTAGGAGATGCTCTTTATGATATAAAGTCAGAAGATCTTGGAGAGGAATTTCAGCTACTTAGAGAAGACCTTATACCAGAAGGTGTAAAAAATTCAATATCAGAAGTTACTTCTAAAATTTCCGAGTTAAAATCTTTGCTAACCCAAGTTGATATTGTAGGCTCTTCTGAAATAGTCTTTTTCGAAGGGAGTAAAAAGATAGTAAAAAGCTATAAAGATATAGAAAATGCAATAGACAATCTTGAGATAAAAAAGAAGAATATGGAGAGAGCCTTGTCGTCTCCTATATTTTTAGAACTTGCAAAAAAGAACAATGAGGTTGAAAATATATCTTCATATGTTGACGCATTAAAAGACAAGATGAATGAGCTTGACGAATCTGCTGGTCTTACGCAAGATGGAATTTCTGATATAATAATTAAAGCAGATAAACTTTATAAATCATGGCTTCCAAATTCAAAAATAAATCCATTTGGCAATATGGTTGATGAAGCTAAAGCTGCGAATGATAATAAGAAGGCTATCGATATCATAAGAAAAGGGTACGATGATCTTGAAGCTTCGTTAGCTCAAAAAAAAGCAGACATAGAAGCAGAGATAGTTACTTTAAATACAAGACCAGCAATAATAAACTTTGAAGAATATTCTAGGTTTCTGGGAAGAGAACTTGACAAAAATCTTACCATGCTTGAAACTTCGTTAAGAGCAGAAGAAGTAAATACGATTTCATCATATGCGAAAAGGTCTAAAGAAATAAAGGCTATGAGAGAAATAGAACTTGCAGAACTTGATTTATTTAAAGGAAAGTGGACTGGCAAGAAAGCTGAAAGAAGAAAAGAAGAGAAAAAGATAAATAAAAAATACGATGATCTTCAATTATCTTTAGACCAAAAGCATAACACAGCAGTTTATAATCTACAGATAGCAAAGCTTAATGAAGAAATAAGACTTGAGACAGACTCTGCAAAGAAGATACAACTTATAATAGACAGACAAAATAAAGAAGAACTTCTTGCAAATATATCTAAGAATAAAAACGAAGCTAAACTTAAATCCGAAGTTGCTAAAGAAAAGTATGACAAGCAGTTAAAGCGAGATAAAGAAATTGCAGATGTAGAAAAGACTGTAAGAGATTCTAAGTACTCTTTAACATTTCTTCACTTTGAAAGATTATCAGAAGCTACCGATAATTTTAGAACTAAAGAAAAAGTTGAAGATAAAACTCACTCTGCAAAAATATCTCAGATAAACGAAGATCTTTCAAAAGGAGTTTATTCTACAATAGAAGAGTATAATCTAAAAATAGAAGAAGAAAACGAAAGGCACAGAAAAGCAAAACTTGACATAAAGCAAAAAGAAGCTCAAGCTTTATATAACCTTGAAAACTCTAAGCGTCAACAAAGCGGAGAAGCTCCTATGGCTAAAGCGTTTTTTGCAACTTCTGATAAAAAAGATCTTCCTTCTTCAGCTATTGCGCCAGTGTTCTCTGCCGCAGTAGACAAAGAAAGAGAAGACAAGCTTAAATTGCTTGAAGACCAATACACTGCAGATAAGGCATATACAGAAGCTTCTATGCAAGAAGGTATAGATAAAAATACCAAGCTATTAGACCTTGAAAGACAGTTTGTCAAGGATAAGGTTGCTATTAATCAAGAAGGCTTTGACGCTCAAGCTGCTATTGCAAATATGTACTACTCGACAGTAAACGACTCCTTAATGGGAACGCTTACATTTATGGGAGCAAGCGAAGAAACAATGTTTAACGTAAGCAAGTTTGCAAATGCTGGTCAAGCTATAATGAACTCGGAGTTAGCTTTTACTAAGACTCTTGCAGCAGGAGGAGCTTATGCTACTCCTATTGCATGGGCAACAAGAGCTGCTGGTATCGCTTCTGCTTACAGAATCTTATCGCAGAAATATGGGTCAACATCTTCTGGTGGCTCTGGCTCTGGCAATCAAGTTTTTTCATATAGAGGTTTTAATACATCTGGAGATAATAATAGCAATAGTCAACAATCTCCTATATATTCAAATATGTCTTTTGATAGAGCCAATAATAATTCTGCAAACAATAGCAAGACAGAGATGGTTATACGGACTGACGATCTTGGAAGCATTGTTGCCAAAGGAACTTTAGCAAACGCAAGAAGCGGCAAATCGGACTTAAGATATTGGAACAAGTAACATGGCAGATTATGTAAAAATAGAGTGGAGTGGCTATTTAGACTTCCCACAAACAACCTACTCAGGAGGCTCAAAAAACGGAGATTTAATATCTGGAGTATTCGATAACCAGTATATAGATATTGAAAACATCGGAGCTGCAGAATATGCAATAGACGAGGGAGAGCCAGGATTCCCTACTTCGCCATCATTCAGCTTTACTATGAAGAACAGGCTTCCATCTACTGGAGCAGAATTGTTTCCTTATGAATATTTAGCAAGCTTAGGAAGAACTTCTGAATACGGAGGCTCTTCCGATTCTCTTGGAGACTTGTTTATAAGAGTTACTATTCCTAATCTTGGGAATAAAATTATATTTATAGGATTAATGGAGAGTTTTGAGTATAGCATACGAGAGTTTGAAGTTACAATAAGCTGCACAGACTTTATGAGATTACTAAAAAACTCTTCAGCAAAAATGCTAAAGACTTTTGAGTTTGGTTCTTGTCGAATAAGAGGTCAGTATGCTACATGGAATCCTACTGATTCTAATATAACAATGGAGAGATGGACTAATGGACTTATAAATAACAATTATGATTACTTTGATTTTAACGGCAAGATAAATGTTTTAAAAACTTTGTCTACTTTAAACGGATATAGCTTTAAAGACTTTGCTAAAAAGAAGTTAATAGGGCTGAAGAACATTGATGTTCGTGCAGCCTTTCCTACTGGTCTGTATTCTTTTATCGATTTTAATGAAGATGAAACGCTTAAGCATTTTGGAGTTGGAGATTCTAAAAAAGATTACAAGGCTCACATCTCATTTGTTTCTTTTGGATCTTCTGGTTTTCTTGGTCTCGATCCAGGAAAAGACCAAGAGTACAGATACTTGCATCCTGCCAAGTACTATACTGGGTTTGTTCAGGTAGGAAATTCTACTATACTTACGAGGTTTTCTCTTAATGTATATGTAAGACTTATAATGAAAAACTACAAGTCTGACGAAGGATTTGTATCTTCTGTACTAGATGCTGACTTGAGAATAAAGATTCTTCATTCAAATAATCCTCCTCTAAACTCGTCATTTGATGGAAAAACTGGAAGCGTATACACAAGGGGCGCTTTTCAAAAAGAAGAGACAGACTTGGCGTTGATAGATTATGCAAAAGGAGATTCTGTTGAAATAAAGATTCACGACTTCAGAAGAAAAGATGATGAACTTGATATTATATCAGACGGAATCTTCTATTCTGAATACGGAGAAAAAGTAATAAATCTTAAAGAAAATCCTGCAATAACAAAGTCTGTATGGATTCATGGCTCAAGATATATTCTTTGCGACAAGCCTACTGAAGAAGGCGCTTTGAAAACAATCAACTCAGATGGAAGTTTAATATACAGATATAACTCTGCAATGAACTCTATAAGATGCACAGAACGAGGCTTCTTTAATGTTCCGCAAACCCTCCTGAAGAATTTAAACGATTATGTACTTCCGAGATTTATGTATTACAAAGATTCTTCATATACTATTTTTGACACGTCTCTTCTTATGGACAAGAATAATCAATATTGCTATCTTGCAGATTTAAAGATGTACGGATGGGAAGACTGCACTATACCTTCAGCTATTCAGAAGGCGGCATTTCAGATATCTGCATACGTTTATTCTAACGAAGAAGGAAAGATTGTTTTTCACTCTAGGAATCTGCATGAAAACTATTTGCCTGATAATATATTGCCTCCTGGAGGTGCATTTATATCTGACGAAGATTTTTCATATACAACTGGAACCAAGTTTGGATACGGAAGCGCATCTTATGAAATAGAATATGGAGACATATTAGAAATAAACAATCTTCTATCAGACGCCACAGAAAAGAAAATAGTCGACAAGAATGGCATTGCAAAAAAGAAGTTTGTATCTCCTCTTTCTCTGGAGGTTCAATCATACAGAAGCTCCGACTTGGGAGTTCCATCTTCAAATGAATCTTTTTCTGACGAGACGAAAAGAAGAACTATAAGACCTTCGGTAGAAGATGGCAGTATAGACTTTCCTCTTCCTAATATGTTCCCTTTAACCCCAATAGAGATGGCTACAAAATACGCAAGGTCTTTTGTATATCCTTCAAGGTTATTTTCAATAGGCTTAGACCCGAATCTTGCATTTGTTAATGAGTCTTTTATTAAAGATGAAGACAATATTATTATAAATGATGAATTTAATAATAACATTGAGGATGAATTTTCAAGCGTTGACTTTGGGCTCAGAATTGGCGCGTATGCCCTTGTAAATGTTTCTTTGAGTATTTATAAGGCTTACTTAGTTAAGCGCATTAATTACAGTATTTCTGATTTGATTTCTATTTCAAATAGTGTAAATTTAGAATTATTACTAATAGGAACTTTTGAAGGCAGTTTTGGATTTATACGAGATACTCTTTCATTAGAAGTCCTTGATGAAGATGGATTTAACATTTTAGACGAAACCGCATAGGAGTTTTTATATGCCAAAATTTGGAGACTATACAGAAGCAGTAACATTGAACGATACAGATGAATTTTTGATAAAACAAAATTCTTCTACGTTAAGAACTACAATAAACGCAATAAAGCAGAAGGTTATAGAAGATGTCAATCCTATTATCTCGTCAAGCACAGTCGCTTCTGGAGGATATAATACTTATTCATTAGTAGGTTTTGATGTAAAAAATAGGACTTCAGATAGTATTCTTTTATTCTCTTCTGCTGAAAATGAACTTGTATTTATTGAAAGTATTACTATTGTAAACAATCTTCTAAAGAAAACTGCCAATGCTCTTGTGGATGTTCATGTTTCATTAAGAAAAGTATATGACCTTTTTGCCGTCACTATAAGCGATCAAATTATAGGAGATGCTTCCAATCCAATAAAAATTGAAGCTCCGCATGATATATTTGCAGGAAGCGAACTTGGATATAATGGAAGTTCTTTTTTGTTTGGTGTGTCAAAAATATATAGCATTGCTGCAAGAAACAAGACTTATTCTAGCTCTGTAGGAGTAGAAGAAGACGTTTATTATCCATTAAACTACGATTGGAAAATATCTAAAGCAGCTTCTGATTATTATTTAGAGATACATCAAGCGCCTGACAACTTCCTTGCAGATGATAGAATGATTATAGACATCCATGTAGTTTATAGAAAAATAGTATCATAAAAAAACAATGGCAGACTTCAATCAAAATGTAGAACTCGATTCAGTCTACTCGTTCCCTGACGAGTTGGATATACTTGTCTATCAGCCAGGAAGCGCA
>Ga0210041_1001832_pt1 | contig 19259 bp, 8 predicted proteins | sample CryGeymeta201503_FD_183973 | JGI IMG/M metagenome (GOLD analysis project Ga0210041, IMG submission 183973) | Groundwater microbial communities from Crystal Geyser aquifers in Utah, USA - Crystal Geyser metaG 2015-03 (SPAdes) (version 2) | ecosystem: Environmental > Aquatic > Deep subsurface >... | reverse complement strand
TCAACTCGATTGATGGCAAAGCCTCTGGCATCGTGGAAGGCAAAGAGGCCGACAAAATCCATGAAACCACCGGTTCATACGACCCATTGCGCGGCGAAGTGTCCACGATACGGCGCTACAAGGAGGAAGGCTGCAGCCGCCTTTCGGTAAAACTGATTCAGCCCAATACACCCACGAAGGAAGGTCCCAGAACGGACTTCGCTCTGAACTATGAGCTGGATCTGTGCAAGAACGGCATGCCACCAAGCAGTACGGCTCACTGACGGTAGATGCCTATGCTGAATTTCACGATGGAGCAGTTCATTCTGGTGGCGGTCGGAGTCCTGATCGCTTATGTGGCTTTCAGGATATTGGCCGGTTTGCTACGAATCGCCGCATTCGTCGCCGTCATCGCAGGTTTGTGGGTTCTCGTATTTCAACCGAGCATGTTGAGTGGTTCCCAGATCAACGGCCAGCTCGCTGAACTTTCACCAAAGGCTCAGTCAGCAATGGCAGATTTCGACCGATGCATCAAACAGGTCGTCGCATCGATTGGCCAAGGTGGCGAATCTGAGTGCAAACAGCGTGCGATGATGTACCTGCAGCAGAGCGGTGGCCAGCAATACGCCGCCGAAGCCATGCGGGCCATTGAGGTTTATCTTGAGGGGACGCGCCGGGTGGAAATGTAAGGATTGGAAAAGAAAAGGCCACCAACACTCCACGGTAAGAGCCGACTCTACTGACCGGATACGGGACGAAGTGCATGTGACCCGATGTGAATTCTTTTCCTTATTGAATCCGCCTGTCAATAAGGTTGTAGAGAGGCTGTAGACAGCGTTCGCCACCGGCCGCTCAGGCCGGGGATGTGACGGACAGTAATTCGGCCACGGACTTTGGCGATTTTATGAAAATGGGATCGATTCAGCCTAATGGAATGTCCGGTTTCAAGTTTTTCGAACTGTCACTTTCGACACGAAGACGCCTTTTGACTCGCTCCAAAGCAGATGATCAGAAGTGTCTACAAACACTGGTGCGATTCAGTTATTAAGATCAGCGGCCGAATGACGTTCGAGCAGCGACAAACTTGAAGCTGAGAAATGTTTTCGAAAGTGACTGAAATCCTGCACTCCCGATCTGCAAGACTCCTTGGGATTTCCCGGCCCCATTCTACGACGAGGATGAGGGCGGTGTCGGAATGATCTGATCGAACGAGAGTCCGCTTGAGCCCCCGCCGCGCCCTGTCTGTTTTCTCGCGCCCAGCCACACGATTACGCGCCCGTCTATCCACCGGGTGCGTTGGTATGCCTGGGTGACGATGGCGCCGGCCCGTGGCACTTCCTCCTCGTGCAGGAAGTACGCCAACCTGTGCGATGCCTCAAGGCCATCGCGCAGAAGGGCGGTGCGGGGACGTACCTTGTCGGGCGCAGGATTTGGATCGCCGTCGAGCAGCCGGGGCATCGCAGCGCGCTGTAGCTGGGTAGCGCGATTATCCCCGGGCACGTGAACCGGGATAAACGGAATCCAGTTCTCCGGCACGGAATTCATCACTTTGTAGATGATTGGTGCAGCCGGCATTGGCGCGGTGGAAACTGTGGTGTTGACCTGAAGCCATTCATCGAGCAGCCGCCGGTGAAAGGCCAACGTCTCGCCAGCCGCTTCTCCGCCGGGCTTACCCTGCCCAGTAGGCAACGGGATGGTCTTCTCGACACCCCAGACCATGTTCGCCACCTCGTCGCGTACCAGCAATACTTCCTCGATCGGTCGCCCTTCCTGAATCTTCGGTACCGTTGGTAATAGCAACAGACTGGTATCGGCCTGCTGCTCAGGCGCGCGGCCCTTCACCGAAAGCGTGAACATGCTCCATCGCTGCCACGCATCGTCGGCTCCAGCCCCAGCGGGCGCGATCCAAAACCGCTCACCGAACACATTGGTGACCGCCATGCCTCGTACTCGCACCAGTGATCCGGCATCGAGTGTAATCGGAATCAAAAACCAGTCGTTGGCGTAAACGAGTCCAAACTCCAGGAACATCAGCTTTCCTAGGTCGGTCGTGGCCGGCGTGACTGCGCCGAAATTCACCCGTCTGTCCTCGAACGCCCACCAGCGAGTGTTGGGCATCCCGTCGTAGGCGATCGGCACGGGAATCATCGACTGAACCGTTTCGTCCTGCGGATGGGGCGCGGGGTTCGGTGGTGTCCCGAGTGTTTGCCGGCTCCGGTCCACATCGAGGTTGTACCAGTCAAGATGACCGTGGTAGTACTCCTCCGCGGCGAACACGGTTTCGGTCGCGCCTTCTGGCGCGGCGCAGGCGAACTGGTATTCGAGCCGGTCGGACACCCATGCATCCTCGTCCTTCGAAGGCGGCTGAGTGAACGTTGTTGTGAACCAGCGCACGAACTTTTCAGCTACAGCATCGATTGCGGCCTGGTGTGTGCTGAGAATGCTTGGTATGCCATCCCATGCGTGGCGCCCAGTACCACCCGTCAGATAGCCATACAGCGCGCCGCCATCCATGCACCGGCCCGCAAGGACGGAGGCGATCTGGAACGCCTCGGCATGCGCGCATACGTACGCGTCTTCCTCTGCTGTAGGATCAGGTACGGGAAAGTAGTACTTTTGGACGAAGGAAACGGTGTAGTTGGCCACTGGCTTCATCATCTTCAGCCACTGCCGCCCCATCAGCAGGCGGATGTCCAGCGACATGGGGTTGCCGTCCATTGTCAGCGGCAGCGCGCGCCGTTCAACCCGCGCTTCGAGCGGCAGGGATTCATCGAAGGCTAGCGTGGTGCCGTTTGCCGCCTTGTAGGTGCGCAGCCGTGTAGTCGACAGATGGACCTTCACCGTGGCGGGCGAGCTGGCATCGTCGCCCAAGAACTCTCCCATCTGAAATTGCTTAGTTAGCATGAACATTGCGTCGCGAACCTCTGCTTTAAGCGCGCGGGAAAAGTCCGGCCGACGCGGTCGGCCTTCCAGCCGGTTCCACGCCGTGATTGTTGGATACTGCCGCTTCTCCAGCGCGTCTGCCATGTTGGTGATGACAAAGTCTTCATTCATCAGGGAACCTCCTTGAAGTACTCGAAGAAATTATTGTTGCGCGCAAGATTCGTCATGATGGACACTTGATATAGCGTCGCAGCCATCTCCGTCATCGGCAGGAAGAGAGCATAGGCCGTCTGATCGAGGTGCGCCGGCTCGACCGCGCGACTCTTCGCACGATCAAGTGTCTCGCTTACCGCATCAACGATGTCCTGCCATTGCCACGCGCCTATGAAGGCTGGCGGGGTAACCAGCAACAGCGCCTGCGGCGCTTCCGCGTTGGGCCGATCGTAATGGAAGGTGAGCCCGGTCGTTTCTTGCTTCGCCGGGATTACTTCCGTCCAGTCGTCGAGCATCAGGCCGCACTGCCACTTCGTACGATCGAACGGCTGCACAAAGTGCGCGGTATAGCACAGACGATCGCTGTTGGGCACGTAAGTCTCTGGATGCTCGAGTCCCAGCCAGTGCTCACCTGCCAACCAGGGAACCTGAATCGGCTTCAAGTCAGGCTCTACTGCACCGAAGGCGCCGGTGAGTATGACCGTCTGTTCCCAGACATGCATTTTTTCGCGAACCCGGGCGACGCCATATAACCATGTGTCGGTCGGCTCCGGCGTCTTTTTTACAGTCCGCTGGTAAATCAACGGATCACCGTTAACCCCGGCATCGTAAGCGATTTGGAACGCCAGCCCTTGATCGTCATCAAGCTTGAACTCGGGTATCAAGATCGCGTCTTCGCCGAGCAGTTTCTTCGCAGCCTCGCCGAGCAATCTGGCTTTCGCTGCTGGATCGACCGTAGAATCGTGATGGGTGATTAGCTCGGTGGCTGGCGTCAGGCGTTTTTCCTCGATGATCTTGATCAGCCGCTTAGCACGATCCAGCAGGTCGGCCGAGATGGTGACGAGTGCCTTGTCGAACCCCGTCAGGTCTACCTTCTCTGGGTCGAGCAGCGCAAGCGCAGGTGGACCGCTTACAGCAGTATGCACCGCCGCGTGCAGGGTTATGATTTTTTGCGTGACAATCGTGAGGATGTTGCTAAGTTCCCCGAGGCGAGTCGCGAAGGTGTCACGGGACGCGCCGACCACCAGCCGGTATGTGGCAACTGTTAGTGGTGGGATAGTGATTGTCGCCCTCACGCACCTCTCTGCAGCGGCAAGCGCTGAGAAGCGCTCCTCCTCCGTCATCCCGGCCTCATCCCGATCGTACGCGACCAGCCGCGCTTTGCACTCGTCGAGCCGCGTCGTGAAGCGGTTAACCAGTTTAAGCACCACATCCAATACCGATGCGAACCAGTCATGCTTAAAATCGAGGATGAATCCCCACCCAGAATCGCCGAGGCCGAACGACGAAGCGCGCTCTAGCAACGCTGCAAAACTGGTGAGCCTGTTATCGAGACCCGCCCGGATTTTCGCCTCTCGTGTCGTCTGCGCCGCCTGTGTCTCGACAGATGGAATCACGTGCAATGGTTCCAGGGCGTCACGAAATGTAACGAGATCGTCGCGCAAATCCGTAAGCGCGATATGCACCTTGGTGATACGTGCCGGCTTGACCTGAACTAGCGTATCCATGGATGACGCTGCTTTACCTTGGGCCACTGCATCCGTCGGCCGCAGAGGGCGCGAATGTAACAGCAGCGGTCGCAGGCTGCGGATCAGCGGTGCCAGCTCGAAGAATGTGATCATGCCGGCGATGGGCGTGCGATACATGATCGTGACGGCGCAGTCAGCGCGGGGCACAAAGTTCTGGTGAGCGTAAAGCAGGATGCGGTCGTCCAACTCGCTCATTGCCTGTTCGGTTTCAAGTGATGCGGCAAAAAGCAAGTCGATTGGTTGAAGGCCGATATTTTTTTGAGTAACCGGAAGCGTCTTGAGCCCGCCAGTCACCGGATCCGGATCGAACCATTGAACTGTGCATGCTACTTTGTCCGGCTCGGGCAGTAGTTCGGTGAGCCAATCGTTGAGCGCAGGCTCGGCGCGAGCCCGCGGCGTCACGCCTATACCGGGGATCGGCGTAACATCTTCATTCAAACCGGACTTGAGGTGCAGTGCTACGCGATGTGTCACAGTCCGGCCGCTTCGCGGGGTATTGATTACAGCCGGCTCGGTGGGGAGCTGGCCGTTGCCCGAACTTTCCAGTGTTGCGGCTACACCGTCGTAGTTGCTCTGCACGGCTTGATAAACGCTGTCGGCAATCTTCAGATCGGCGATAGCATCGGTGGTATCAATCAGTCTGGCGACCTCAGCGTTAATTGCGTCCAGCTGGGATTGATCATCGGCATCAGGTAGATCGGTGAACCCGAACGGGTATGAGGGGGAAGGATCGTCCTTAACGTGCTCGACCAATTGAAGGCCGTCCACGACGTTCCTCGCCTCAATATTTTTTATTGAGTCGGTCGGAGCACTTGCTGTATCGGGATGACGGTCGGCTACCAGTGGAAACTTCTTGCGCAGGGCATAAATGTACTCATCCACCTCTCCGTGCGCCCAGGCATCATGCAGCCCGCGCTCGAACTGGTAGCCTAGCAACGCACCCAAGCTCTGTCCCTGACGTATGCCCTCAAGGAAGGACAGCGCAAGGCGCACGCGCTCGGACGACAGGTTAACCGCAAAAGCGCCGGGGTTCTCTGGGGTGGCGTTGGCCAGATAGCCATTGCGCAGCACAGCCGCGGCGACCGCCTGATTCAACGAGGGCGCATGGATGTATCCGCCATTAGTGGAATCGTGCACCAGAGGCGGAAGTCCGGCAGCCAAAAACGATGCGTCAAGTCCCGGCACATCGGAAACCTGATCAAGCTGCGTCATACGGGGACGCACCTGTTCAAGCCAGCCGAATGCGCCAAGGAAGACCCCTTGCTTTGTGACAGTAACGCTGGCTTCGGTCTTGTAGCGCGACACAGCCAGGGCATAGTTGACCAGTCCCTGTTGCCAGGCATCCAGGCGATAGGTGCAGGAGTCGAGATGCTCGGCGAACAGCCGCTCGAGCCGCGCGGTTGGGAGGTTTTTCAAAACATCGAGCGCGGTCAGCATCCGGTCGAGCCTTTCCGCGGCAGGCTCGGTTCCAATTGCGCCCGTGAGGTAATCGGCCACGCGTAGCGCAGGGTCGCCAGTCATCTGTGCGCTCCGCCCGTAGAGCATCCGCCAGCGGCTCTCGCCCGTTTGCGGCTCCTGCTGGACATGGATGAATGGTGATTCTCGTCGAGCAACCTTGACCGCATTCGCATCCAGGACGCCCTGCAGTTCACCGAGCCGCAGACTGGAATCCCAGTAAGCTTGAAGCAGCGAGTGCCGCAACAGCAGATAGAGCAGAGCCTTAGGGGTTTTCCCGCTCGTGAAACCGCTTTCTTCGCGCAGCTTGTCGATCGAAGTCGCCGCCGCGTCACACATCCACTCGATGTAGTTCCAGGGTTCGCCTGTGACCTTCTGCAGCTCGGCAGTTTCCGAAAGCGGCACGTCGTCCACGAACGGACCCTTGAGCAGATTGGCACTCTGAAGGAAGAACCGCTTCAAGATGTCGGGGATGTCGCTGCCTGAGTAGCCTAAACGCGCCAGGAACTCCATGCCTGTTTCTTCGTACTGGAGTGCCGTCAGCTGGGCGGTAAACTCTTCCCCCCAGCCTTGAAACCGCATACGGTTGTACAGGTCCTCGAGGCTTTCGGCCCAACGCTGATAGTGTTCGACCGACGCGGGATGAAGCCCGATGATGTCGAGCAACACTTGGTGGGGGTCGCCGCTATCGCCGCCCACGCGGGATACATTCGCGGCCATGCCGGCCCAGTCAAGGCCCATCACTGCAAGTACTTTGTTCACGCGCGACAACAGAGCGCGGAATCCGGGAGGATTCCCGGCACCCGGTATCTGGGGAAGGTCTTTTTGTTCGGGCCAGGCGAGCCGGGACAACACAGTCGTCGGAAGAACACCGTAGGGTTGGCGGCCTATGCGTATGGCAGGCAGCAGGCCGCGCCCGGTCACGAAGCGCTCGTAGAACCAGCGCACCCTCTCAACGTCGTCATCATCGAAAAGCGGGTGCAGCATCGTTTCAAGGCTGTAGCCTAGTGTAGCGGGCCAGAGTGCAGTATTCATTGCCTGTGCCTCAAGCTGATCAGTGTTCCGGCTCCCGCCCACCGTGTAGAGGATCGCCGGATCGATGCCTAGCGCATCGGCCAGCCACTCGCCATCTAGCTTCTCGTTCCAGGGTGCGCTCGACCGAAGTGATGTACCAGGATGTAACCGCTCGTCGAACGTACGGTCGGCCTCATCAGTCCGCGTGAAACCGGAGCTTTCGTCTTCGGTGTTGTTGGTAGGTGTTCCCTGCTTCAATACGGCAAACCCCGACGAGCCATCGCGGTGATGCTCGAGCAGCTCCTCAAGCAGTCGCTTGCCTTCCGAGGCATCGGCCGACAGCCGCAGGCCGATTACGAGCAGCCGCTCGAATCCCTGGACCGCCATTACGGGCGTCAGGTCCACGCGGAACCCCATCCCGATCTGGACGGCGCGATCGAAGTCGGTCAGCCACTTCAAATCTTCTCCCATCACGATCTCGCCATCTTCCTGGCGGATCTGCTCAGCGTCCGGAGCCTGCGGGTCAGGGCCTACCGTCAGCGGCCATGGAATCGGGTTGCCCAGTTCATCAATGACCTTAGCGCCGCCGTTGTCCCAGGCAAGGAGCACAAGACGATCCGGCAGAAGACGCGAGCGAGCGGGTTGGGTCCATGACTGCGCGGTCGCCGCCAGAGTTGCTGTACTTCTGAACTCCACGAATTCGACTGCGACGACAACCTGATCGCGCGAGAGGCCCATTGCCGGTTGGTCGTTCAGGTTGATCGGCTCATAGTTGTCGATCAACTCCTGCGCACGGACACCCCCGATCCCGGTGCGAAGATCCGTCGTTGCTCGCTCAATGGCAATACGGTCGCCGTCGGCCAACCAGACTGCACTCCAGAAATCGCATATCTTCGAGGCCTCCTGGCCCACGATCGGCGTCTCGGTTGGGATAACGAGCACCAGGTTGCTGACGACCTGATCGTTGGGCTTGGCGGCTATGTTGATCGGACGGTAGTTCGCCTCCAGCCACGCAGCGCGGCCGGAACCGTGGCTCGCCACGAACGAACGCCACGCACCGCGTTGCTGCGCCTCGATGCCGCGTGCTTTCCACATGCTGGCCCAGTAACGCTGGGTGCTGGCGATCTCGGTTTCTGATGGCAGCGGCTCGAACGAATCAATCAGGCAGTCATCTGGATAGACGCGCACCCAGAGTTGCGGCTTTGAAACGCCGTCACTCACGATCGTGCCGAATCGTGTCTCGATTCGTAGCGGGAACATCAGGAATGGGGTGTCATCGTCGAGCATCGGCACGCTGGTGCGCGGATCGGTGTAAGGCTTGAACGCCTCGCTCTCTTTGGTGAATGCAGTAGTCCGCGAGCGCGCCGTTGCTTTGCGTGCTTCAATCTTGGCTTGGTGCGCATCCTGAGGCCGGCCGGCGCGTTTGGCACGCTTCAGGCCCTCGCTCGCTTCGAACAGAGACAAGCGAGCGCTTTCGGCTTTACCGGCCGCATTGGTAATGACCGCCTGAGCTGCCTCAAAGCGGCGCCGTTCGTCGTCAGTAGGTAACGTGCTCATTGTCCCTCCGGCCGCAGCATTTCGGCCCCATGGACAGCGACTAACACAGGTGCCTGATACAGCACATAAGCCACATCGGCCGCATTAATGTCCTTGTTCCATTTGATTGCCACGTCGTCACTGTGCTGATCCACTTTTTCTTCGTCCTCCGGTAATGTCGGTGGCTTAACCACGAAGGTGTTCATGGCATTGTCGATCACTACATATGATCCTGCAGCGCCTGGCTGGACATTGTCCCAGCCGAGGTCGTTCCAGACGGATATCTTGTTGGGGTCGGCAGCGCCAATGTCAAAGCCGAAGCGCGGTTCGCCAGGGCGCTCCTTGATTACGAAGAACCAACCTGGGTCGTCATTGGGATTTTCGCCGGTACCGCCTATAACCTCGGCATCCGTGAGGTCGAATCCGAAAAAGAAAATGTCTGGATCGACCTTTGCTTCATACAACGGAGTACGTACTTTCAACTTCGGCGGGTCGTCCTCTTCTGCCGCAGTGAGCAACACCAAACGGCGTTCCTGGGTGGGATCGATGCCGCCACTACGCGAACAGGGATCCTTCGCCTGGTCCGCTGCGGATCCGTCGTCCTTGCGCTGCCAACAGGCCCGGTGTGCGTAGATCACTGCGTTCGGGTACTTCTTGAGCAACTCGCCGCGGATCGTGAGCACAAGGTCATTCCTAGTGCCGCTGCCACTCTGGCGGTTATCGTGATCTTTCAGCGCTGATGTTTTTGACCACCGGTGCAGCATTGTGATGTCACGCAGTTTCTCCTTCTGAAGATCACTATCGGCTGCCGGTTGCGGATCAAGAAAGGCACTGACATCCCAGAACTGGCGGAAGTAGCTGCCCCGCTGATCGGTTGGGTACTCGCGCCACAACAACTCGCGTGAAAACTCGTGGTTCAGCCCAACCATGTACGCCTCGATGAATGCCTGATTGGTTTCCAGCAGAGTGAAGCTGTTCTGCTCGATCAGGTTCAGATTCGGCAGGAATAGTTCTGAAGAAATTTCGGCCAGTGGTTTGTACATTGGCATATCAAACTGCGGATAGGCGAATGGCTCTTTGAATTTCTCCGTCACCATTGGGGCGAGCCTCTCCGGCAGCTTGATACCCGCAAGTGTGCGCAGCGGAACCGTGATGTCGGGATTGATAGCCGCCACGACCGTCGCAGCGATGGTGTTGAAGCTCAGTGGGGCGCCAGTCGGCCCTTTCGCGGCTTCGCGAGCGGCAGCAATATTGCTGCCGCCGATAAGCTTTCGCACGCCGCGCAGGCCATCCTTGAATCGGGCACCCTCAGGGCTGTCGTTTGATCCGATGGCGGGTGCCGGGTCCTGCCCGGGCTGTACGACCGTGAAGCCGGGGATCTTCGGCATATTGGCGACATCTGCGGAAGTTGCGACCTCGTCGTCGAGGGTGTCGGCTCTTCTGAGGTTGGAGCTCCAGCGGCGCAGCAGGGTGAACGCCACCACGGCAACGCCGCCGATAACAGTCGCGATCGCCGATGCAGAAGGCACCAATACCCAAATCAGAAGAGCCACAATCAGTAATATGATCAGCATGAGCCAAGGCAGCGCGTGCAATTTTCGCAGCCAGTCAGTGAGAAAACCTGGTATCGGTGACCGCAGCTTCGCGGCCACGTCCCCTGGCGTGACGATCATCTTTGGCCGTTCGCGCGGTGGCGCAGCACTGATCTTTTTCTCGTTTAGCCGGCGCAGCAGCATCTGCGGTTTCCCCGGCTCGGCAACTGGAAGCGCTCTTGCGAGCCGGGCGCGAGGCCGCAGCATGCGACGCACCGGTGCAGACATCGCAGCGGCGGGCAGTGCGCTCTGGCGCACGGTGTGAGCCACTGTGAAATCGCTCGCAAGGACACGTCCGTGCAGAGGAGCGGCGATGATGAATGCCCGTTCCGGATTCGTCTTGAGCAGCGGTTTGATGTGACGGGCATGCCATATCCATGACACCTGCTTGATTAACTGGCCGCTGCGGATGCGGCGCTGCGCTTCGAGCACTGCGCCGATCTGCTGCCATGCCGCGTCCATGAGGTCTTCCTGTTTTTGCTGCACCACGCGCGTTCCGAATCCGGCCGTCACCCGGTGGCGCGGGTCGAGGTTTAGCTGGTGCAGCCAGTTGGTACTATTGAGAACGTCGGTGCCGTCGCGTTCCTTGAGCAGGCGCTGCTGCATTGCGTGCCACTGGCCGTATAGCGGCGGCGTGATAAGCGGGTCCTCGTTTCCAGCGATACTTGGCGTCAAGTTCGCGTTGCCATTAGCAATCAGTGCTGCTTTGTCCTTGTAGTCGTCGGCCAAATTAATCAGTGTGGCCAACTTCTCCTGGAAAGGCTGCGGATAGAGTGTCGCCCAGTTCTCATATGCTTGCAGGTAAGCCCAGTCGGAAGCATTGAGCGCCTTGTGCGGAATCTTGAGTGCACCTCCGAGCTTGAGCACGCCCGCGAGAGCGGGATCGGTAATACCCGGGAGGTTCGCGTCAGGATCCTGCACGTCCATATCGCGCGTGCCGACGCGCTTGTCCACCGTACGCGGTTTGAGCAGGCTCACCAGGTACTCGAAGTCACCGACGGTGCCGGTGCGGAAGTACCAGCGGTAGTAGTACGGGTAGTTGGTGCTCTGCTCACGCGGTTTTGCCGCCGCGACAGGGTATGCGCCCCACGCCGACTGCATCGCTTCAGGAGCGAGGGCCGGATCGAGCCCAAGGCCAGCCAGCCGACCGGTCTCGAATACCGGCACGACGAAGGCGTGATACGCCGTGTTGTCCTTGAGCTTGCGCGGGCAAACGAGACGCGAATATGCAAGATCAGCGTTCTCGTCGAGGGTCTGTTCCAGTCGCTGCACGGCTGGCTGGCTGGGATCGGTACCGGCAGGAACCGTCACACCGAGGGCGGGTGTCCGCATACCGGCATCAATCATTCCGCGATTGACGTGGACATGAGCCCATGCCCACAACTGCTCAGCAGATGGAAAGCGCGCGTAATCGTCGACGACAATATAATTTGGTAATGATTGGTCGCCAGGGCTCGCACCTTCCTTGAACTCTGTTCCATCCTCGAGCACGATCAGCGCAATCCAGGGCCGCAACCGATGTTTGGCAGTATCGGCTTTGGCAGGCGTATAGCGCCAAGGGAAATCCTCGTCGTAGAACTCAACGAAAGGAACGTAGTTAGGCTCGAAGTTGGTGATCCAATTGCGAGGCTCGGTACGCAAGATAGCCCCGCCACTCTGTTCATTGCCACACTTGATCCCCACGATGTCACCGGGTCCAGCGAGCGGCACGTTGCGTGGAACAATTGGAATCTGCTGCACCAGAGTGCCTGCGGGCCCGGTGCCTGTCAGCTCAAGGGCGACCGGAATTTCCGAGCGTAACTTGACGCGACCGGCGATGTCGTCGTCCGTAATCTGGTTGCCTAGTCCTTGCCGCAACCAAGGGAAGAATGAATAGACTGGGAGGTTACTCATGCGGCCTTCCTTAGTTCGAATTGTGGTACCACGTGCATGGTGCCGGCAAGCTCGGGTTTCTGCACGACGGCCTGCTGCATATACTCCTCAGCTGCGTGATAACTGCCAAACACAGATGTGCCGGCTACAATGGTATTGTTGGATGTGTATGCAACACCGAACCATTCGGTATCGGTCTTAATAACGTCCTTGAAGGGCTGCATCTGATTCTTGAGCCGGGCCGAAAGCGGCGAGCGTGCTGCGGCGTTGCCGCCCAAGAAGTGATGGAACAGTGCCCCGGAAAAATCCACAAATCTCTTCTTGAAGCGCTTATAGTTTGTGTCAATGATGATCTGCTCGTAACGCACAATGCGGCGAACCACGAGGCTAGAGCGGAGCTGGTTGCCGGTAGCGGAGATATCCACACCGCCATCTTCTTTGGCGAAAGCAGGTGCGGAGAGCTTCTTGTCCCGGCTCATGGCATGGAACTGCGCTGGCGCGAATTCCTCCCGCACTGGATTGGCGATCCCGAGGCCTTTCGTTTTCGCGTCCAAGGACACATCCAGGGTAAAGTGGTTGTACATGGTCGGCTTCTGGGTACCGAAGAGATCGATTGTGCTGTTAAGCGGCACGGCCCGCTGTGTCACGCGCAGTGTTCCCACCGGGTGCATCACGAACTCCTTGGTTTCGCCGACAACACGGAGTGACACGAGCAGGTTGCCACTCTTTGGAGGCAGCGCACTCCAGTTCGGCTCCTTGGCCAGTTCTTCGGCCAGGACAGGAAATACGTCGATCGGCGGAAGCGTGGTGTCCTGCTCCTGTCCCCACGTCTCGTCGAAATTCGCCGTGATGTCGAAGAAGAAGAATGAAATAGATCCTCGGCCCTTGGCATGCCATGGAGTTGGCCCTTCGAGCGCTAGATCCAGCGAGATGCTGAAGACACCCGTTCCGCCAACCTTGAGCGATACCGACGCACCCAGCTCGATGACAAAGTAGAACGGTGAGAATTGGAACAACGCGTCGAAGTGGAAACTGCCTTCGACGCTGATAGGGCCTAAGCCGAAGTACAGTTCGGCGCTGGCGCCGAACTGCACCGTGTTCGTTGTGACCGCGAAATAGCATGCGACCCTGATGCGGGCCTGGTCCTTGTCGAGTATGCAGATAGCCAGTCGCTTGGGAGAGGGGAACGGTAGCGGTGGCGGTATAAAGCGTGGATGGAAGCCGCCCACGCTGAGCACGAAGTTGGCGTCGTCGCCCCAGGCAAACAGCACACCTATTTCACCCTCTAGTGTGAATGTCAAAACCCTCGAGTCAAAGATGCTCGCGAATAACCAGAGACGCTTCTTGTCAAACTCGATAGCCCCAACGAACGCCACTTGGAGAACGAGTATCGGTGCTTTCTCGTCCGGCAGGATGCACTTCAGAACACCAAGGATTGCGAGATTGCCGGGAATCTCGATGATGACGCCGAGTGAGAGCGTAATGAGCGGCGGTGAACCCCATCCGAGCTTCGCCATTGGACCGATGAGGAACTTGCCTTCGAACGGCGGGAAAATTGTGCGTAGGTCACTGATGATGCGCGGCGCGTTGGCCACCACGTTCTTTGGGAACATGATGTTATTCACTGCGCCAGTGCGCACGCCGTCGGCCAACGGCTGAAGCTTGACCGTGCGGTTCAGGCCGAGCAACCCGCCAACACCAATGAGCGTAAAGCCCATACCAATCTGGATGCCGGTTCCGAACTCGGCGGTGATGATGATGAGCAACGAGAACCCCTTGGAGCTGTCAGGCATCCGCGTAGTCACGAGGCCGACGGCAGTCAGGGTGAGGAAGTTGGCAATGGATAATTCCATAACGCCGGCGTACTCCTCTTTGTCGAAGTCGAAGTAGAGGTAGCCTCCACCCTTGACGGCGCTTGCGTCGATGGCAAGGCCGACGCCTTTGGGTGGCTTGAAACCAATGGACAGGTCGAGAGGACCGATTCCGCCGCCCCCGCCATCGAGGAACTTTGAATCGACCGCAAGCCCTAGGTTTTCGACCGAGGCCTGCAGCGGCCCAAGCGTGGCCCGTATCGTGGCGCCAGCAGTGAAACGCAGCCCGCCGTTGGCCAGCTTGGCACCAATAGTCAGGGCGTCGATGTCAATGGGGCCTAGGGAGATGTGCGAAGGAATCGCGATCTCGAGCCCGCCGCTGCCGCTGAAGTAGACACCCTGCTTCCAGGAATAGCCTAGGGTAAGGTCAAAACTTGCAGTGATGCCATCCTCGGGAAGAAGGGTGTTGAGGAAACCGTCACCTTCTCCGGCAGCAATTATCAGGCGCAGCTCCTTGACCGGGAGCTCGACGAAAAGATCGAGCCGGTCGCCCACCTCGAGCCCGACCTGCACGCCGATGCTTCCGAGTTCCACCCGAGTCCCATCGGTGCTTCCGAAGAGGATGCTGTGCGTCCCGGGTGGTGCCCGCCGTTCCACTAGGATGCGGAAGATGACTTTGGGTGGCGAGACCGCGCCCCCTAGAGAGCCAATCAAGATGCCCTCAGGCCGGACCGAGATACCAAACGGGGCAAGTGCCTCAGCAGACCCAGACAGGCGGATGTGCCAGCCATCCCCAGCGTCGAGCTCCTCAGCGACGCTGATCATACCGAAGGGAACCACACCCAGCCCTGGCGAACCCGCCGCCGAACGACTTAAACGCAGAAGGGTTAGGCCAACGTCGCCGCTTGTGCCTTCCCTGTCCAGCGTCAAGAGCGGCAGTCTAAGCTGGTGCAGTGGGAGCCGGGCGCTGGCGATTGTGTCGTCCATGCTTGCCCCGGGTTCTTCATGGGCGAACTGCACCGGGATGCCCAGATACCACAGGAGCCCTCGCAGCCGGATCAGCAGTGAGTCGGCGTCGAAGTCATCCGTTCCCCAGCCGTACACCTCCCGCGCAGTAGCCGGAAGATCGGTGAATAGCCGCGGAACGCGTGAGTAGATGACGGCCGGGAAGAACTGATCTTCGCGCCCGCCGGGGTCGATTACACCCACTAAAAGGAAGGCGTAGTAGAGCGCTGGATGAGCTGTGCGGAGGTAACGAATAACGAGGTAGTCGAGCAGTTGCTTGCCAAGGTTCTGTAACTCTGCAGGTACGTCGTTTTTCAGCTGGAGGCCATTAAGTGCATCAACCGCATCGAGCATCTGCGCCAACTGGCGCAGGAGCTCGATGATTTGGGAAGACTCCACCTCACCAGCCTCGGCGATGGAGCGGAGGGCACCGTAAAGACCCTGGAGATTGTTAGCGATACCTTCCAGTTTGGCGACGCCGCCAGGTTCCAACAAGCGGTCAAGGTCTAGTCCGCTCTCGGCCATTAAGGCGCTCACACCTGCGATGCCGCCTTGGCATGCATCAGCCAGCGGTTGGAGAAGGCACGAGGCCTCGAGGATGATCGTCTCGAAGGTTCCTGTCTGATTGGAGGCCATCGCGTACTCTCGTTCCGCGGTTTAGTCGCCGAACTCCGCGGTCCCAAAATCGGACACCATGGAGATTGCGATTCCGCCTTTTGGCTTTAACGTCACATCGAAGCGGACAAGCAGACTTTCCTTGGTGACGTTGTCCTCCATCTTGCCGTTCATCGGGGCCGCCAATTTCATTACCGTACTGGGATCGCAAGTCGCCACGATTAAGATATCGTCGCCAGCTCGGTTCACCCCGTGCACCGTCCACTTCACTGGCTGAATCTCGGGATTTAAAGGCAACCGAGGGAATAATCCAATTGTCGTAGGAATGTCGCCCGGCCTGCTCATGTCCAAGTACTTTCGCCCCGCGGCAGTAATAAATTCGACCATGCAATCGAAGGTGGTGGCGATCTCATTAACGTCACGGACGAAAAATTCTGGGGCGCGAGTAGCAAGAGGACTTATTAAAACCGTGTACCAAGGGACAAGGGACGTATCGAACGTAATCACCTCGTAGATTGTCCCAGCATGACGCAGACAGATTCCTGCAACCGTCGTGAGTCTAGTGGGATCCCCAGGCAACGTAATGGGCATATTTGGCGTGTACAATGCGACGAGTGAGGTGTCGTGGAGCGGCGCTCCCCAACTGTCCACGAAGTTGTTGGCCTGCATCCAGACGTAAGGGTGGGGAAAGTCGGACGCCCCCCAATTGCTGTCTTGGTAGCCCTTGTGAGCCAAGGAGTCATCGAAGTCGTACCTCTTCCCGTCCCAAGTAATCGTTCCAGAGACAAAACTGTTCATATTGTGGCTCATATAGAAGGCAGACGTTCCCGGGAAACTGACGGTGTGCCTCGAGAGCGGCCCGTATGGTTCCTCTTCGGGGCGGAAGAACGCATTTTGGAAGTGTGCTAGGGGATTCCAGTCGGTCACACAGGCCTTGTGCAACTTAGTTAGAAGAAGATCCCAAGTGGCTATGCCTCCAGAGGGAAGGGTTGCATTTCCCGTACATCGGACGTCGCTGGCCGTGAAGTCTGTAGTAATCTTGGCGTCGAGGCCGAACATCTGCTCGGCCGTGTAGACCGAACCTGCTGGGCGAGGTTTTGGGTCATTGGGCTCTGGAGCACTGGGAACTGAGGTGAGCAAAGGGCGCAGCAATAAAGCATCGAGCGCAATTGAACCGGCTCTTCCCGCCATGGCAAAACTCTCTGAATCGGGCGGGCCCTTCGGATTGCAGACCCCATAGAGAAAGAAGAAGGGTGTCGCCACAAAGGCCGCGTGATCCACATGAACGCACTTGAAGTACGCGCCGTCGACGAATTTCGCCTCATTGCGCCAATGGTAGTGGTTGTTGGGGTTCGCGATCAGGATCGGGATCTCGGCGGATTCGCGATAGCTGCCCCCGTCTCTAACCGTCAGAACCATTTTACTGCCCTTAAATGACTCGATTGTGGTGTCATCGGTCTTCATATACACCCGAAACTGGACCTTTGGGTATCCTGTTCTGAGTGTGAAGGAAGTAAGGCTCGCCACATCATAGCTATGAAGGAACTCAAACGCTGCGCTTGGGTCAACAATTTTTGTGGCCCTGCCGAGATCCAGTATCTGGACCTGATGGCTCGGGACTCGAAATAAGGGTGGCCCAACCACTGGGTCAGAGATCTCTGTGATTTCGACGGTCAACGGTAACGCTGGAGTCGGGGACGTGAGCTCCAGCACGACGTAGAAGGAACCGAAGGACACGAACGCGCTTGAAAGTGCCCTTGTATCCTCTGGCGACCGAATTTTGATGCTGATTGTCATCACCTGACCTCGAACATTGACGCGGTCGCCCGTCCCAAATAGGCACGCGCTCGTCGCTGGAACCGATGAGCCACTCTTCGTCGACACGCAAGAAATCGTAGGTTGGATTGCAAAGAATGTTCTGGGGGGCCATTTGGCCGGGAGGCACTTCCGGCTTGGGAAGTTTTCGATTGCTGTAGACACAAAACGACATTTCTTGAGCGAGCGAGCCGTTTTTCTTCTTCACGTCGACGCCAACGCGGATCACGCCCGAGTACTTGTGGTGCTTGCGCTTCACTTCCTTTCTGCCATTGCTCCCTGTTCTTCATGCGGTTCCCCCACACAGATACATTTAAGCACCAGCGTGGATCCCGACCAAGCGTTTTTAGGGCTTCATTCAGTTGGCATTACGCAGAATGCGTTTGTACATCCGTTGAGTCCTTGCTGTCAAGCATCGTAAATGTCCAAATATATATGGCGCTGAATATTTGATTCCGGCGCGAAATAGAAAGGTTCGAGCTGCCCACATGCCACGGTCTAAAACTATTAAAGGACTCAAATACAGAATCTACTCACACCTTCTTGCGAGCGCGTCTGTTCACCCACCATGCATACGCCAGGAACACCAGTAAGGCCGCTACCAGGACGGCAAGGAAGATCAGCGAGAAGACGAAGGCCAGCGCAAACAGGGAGAGAGCCACGACCACAGCAACTGCCTTGCTGAAGAAGCCTGCCGGGCTGTTCATGATAATAACCGTTTGGAATTGTTTTCGATCCTTGGCAGGCTTTTCTTCGATTCGTTCTGGCTGATGGCTCACGGTGTGTTCCGGTTACAGATGTGCAATTACTTTAGACCAACTCCATGCGCGTCGGCGACAACAGTCCATGATCAACTAAGCAGTTCAGGAGTGTATTTTTGCAAGCGTGCTTGCAGCAGGGCGCCGCTATGCCGTGTCAACACATCGATTTCGGCCTTTTTCAGTTTCTTGAGGTTGGTGTCAATCGCCGAGGCAAACTCGGCATCACCCGCCTGTGCTTGACCTTCTAGGCTGTCTATGGAAAACCATACCGGCTTGGGTCCACTTTCCGACAGGTGTCCCAGTTCCAATCGCTTGAATTGCAGGCCTCGTACCTGTTCCATCAATATATCGATCGATTCCTTCAAGACAATAGTCCCTGACTCCGTTGGCTGAAAATCGTTGGCAAAGGGTTTGCCGGCATCGGAAATAATCGCGTAATCGAGATGATTACGTCCACGAAACAGGGGATTAACGCCCAAATTGTCATAAACGCCGCCGTCCGTCAGAGTGATATATTCGACTTCATCTGATGGGTATACATCTTGTTCCAACCGCAATGGTGGAAACACCGGCGGGAAAGCCGATGACGCCGCAACCGCCTTACTCAGGTGAAACTGCTCGGCAGGCACCACCCCAAGTTCCCATTCACCCATTTCCGATTTGCTATTACCCCCCGCGACGAAGAAGAACATGTTGCCGGTGGACAGGTTAGTTGCGTTTAAATATATGCGAGGGCCCCCTTTCAGGTTATTCAGACTTGCACCCTTGAAGAGATGCTGGTCATAACTTTTTGCCAGTATATCGAGCCGGCTGTTAAAAGGATCTAAAATACCGCCAATCACAGACGATACCGCAATCGATCGGGTTTTGAGGTAATCCTCCAGGCGATCCAGCACATCCGCTTGGCCCCAATTCAGTGCGAGAAACCCACCAGCAATACTGCCGCCACTCACGCAGGTCAACAGGTCGATCTTTGCCAAGAGACCCAATTCATCCAGTTTTCTGAAAACCCCCAGATGAAATGCCGCTGCCCGAAAGCCACCTCCCGAGAGTGCCAGCCCAATTTTTTTCTCACTACCATCAATCGTAATCGACATACTAGACCCCCTTATCTCTGGCTCGCAGTACACATAGTCAAATAGAAGACTTACTGATCATCATTAATGGGAAAGTCGATGA
>Ga0210041_1001813_pt1 | contig 19437 bp, 18 predicted proteins | sample CryGeymeta201503_FD_183973 | JGI IMG/M metagenome (GOLD analysis project Ga0210041, IMG submission 183973) | Groundwater microbial communities from Crystal Geyser aquifers in Utah, USA - Crystal Geyser metaG 2015-03 (SPAdes) (version 2) | ecosystem: Environmental > Aquatic > Deep subsurface >... | reverse complement strand
AAATATCCAGATAAAAAACTCACGGTAGTTTTCCAATCCCATACCTACACCCGAACCCACGAATTATTTAACGACTTTGTGACTGAATTAGTCAAAGCCGATCGAGTAATTATGTTGCCAATTTATGGTGCTAGGGAAGAAAATGTTAGTGGAGTGACTAGTGAACAATTGGTGGTAGCAATTGGAAAAAAGGGAACAGAGGCGAAGTTTTTTGAAACACCAGAGGCCAGCGCGGAGTTTATTAAAGAGTCTGTCGGTCTTGATGAAGTGGTGGTGGTAATGGGCGCTGGTCCGGTGACGGAGGTGGCAAAACTCTTGACAAATTAGTTGTTTTGTAGTTCTCAATACAGTAGAAACTGCCTGTGGTAGGCGGTGAAGATCAGGGAGAACTGAGTTGGAAAAGCAAATTGTAGTGGTTCTTTTTCCTTTGGCCAATGATGTGCAAGAGTCATTGGGTGTCTGGACGGAAATCGGTCCCAACTCCAAGGAAAGAATTAACAGCATTTGTCACTTTGACCATTCGGCCTGGCCATTTTCTCGTCTGGTTTGGCTTTTTTCTGCCGGGACGGACGCAAAACAGTCTGCGGTTGCATTTAGATAGAGAATTTACCCGCCCAATTAGTTGACAAAATAGTTACTTTGTAGTTTTATACAAATCAGAAATCATTCACAACCGTGAATGATAATAGAATGGAGAGCTGGTGATGGCGGAAAAGCAAGAGGTTATCGTTTTTTTCCCGTTAGCTAATGATGTAGTTTCAGACCCTGTTTCAGGAATCTGGATTGAAATTGGTCCCAATGCCAAAAAAAGAATTTCCGACATGGTTGATTTTTACAGCCTAGTGTACGGTTCTTTCACAAAGACTAATCATGAAGTGTGGCTTTTTGCTGCTGGAACAGATATTCGTCATGCTAAGGGTAAAACTCTTGGCACTCTTGCATACGAGTATTTTGCTAAGGAGGATTGTTTTCTAGAGACTATTGTCAACAGTGCTGATAAAAATATTTATGGCACAAAACCAGAAATCATCTGGGGTGTAAATAAGGTATTGGAAAAATATCCTCCAGATCGTTTTAAGGTGGCGATTGTTCTTGGTACTCAAAAGCGACATATGCCACGAGTACGGACAATTGTGAGTTGGTATTGCCCCAAAACTGTTGACTATGTTTTTTTCGTAACCGGTCAGACAAAGGAGATCCCTTTGTGGCGGGAGGGATTGTCATGGATTAAATTGTATCTAGGGGACGGGAAGGTTGCTGAATTGATACAAAAGCTCAGACGAGCTTTCCCAGATAAATTTGACCAAGCGTGAAGAAGGGCGGGCACCACAATGCCCGCTCTTGAGGGACAAGTGCGAGGTCTTGCCTCGTACCAAAGTCCGAGGCAAGGCCTCGGACTTTTCTTTTGCCTTAATGAGTGGTAGCGTACAACTAATTACGAATTATGAATATTATAGAAAATAAAAATGTTGGCACCCTCTCTATTGTTGCTACCCCTATCGGCAATATGGAAGACATTACTTTGCGGGCCTTGCGTATCCTAGGTGAGGTTGATTATGTTCTTTGTGAGGATACTCGTGTTACTGGTAATTTGTGCAAACACCATGGCATAAAAGCCCAACTGAAACGATATGATGCTCACGCTAGCGAAAAAACTCACCACACCATCATTGCTGATATAAAAAATGGAAAGGATGTTGCCTTAGTTTCTGATGCTGGTACACCTAGCGTATCTGATCCGGGAGTAATGCTAGTTCGCGAGGCACGAGTTGCCGGGATTAGGATTGATGCGATTCCAGGTGCTTCATCAATTACGACAGCAGTTTCTATTGCTGGGATATCTGGTAATCAGTTTAGTTTTCTCGGTTTTGTACCGAGCAAGAAAGGGCGAGAGACATTTTTTAATAATTTGGAATTGTATGATCACCCGGTGATATTTTTGGAAGCCACCCATCGTATTATCAAAACCTTGGAAAGTTTGGCAAAAAAATATCCCACCGCCACTGTTTATTTAGGACGTGAATTAACTAAACTTCATGAAGAAATGTTGATTGATACACCAGCAAAGGTTTTATCCATCTTGATAGATACGCCAGTAAAACAAAAAGGTGAGTTTGTAATTATTTTATCTTTGAATTAAGTCACAATGATTTTATATTGTGATGCTCGCGAAGGCGGAAACAGCTCCATGACTCGCGAAGATGGAAATAGAACATCATAACTCGCCAAGGCGAAAGTAATGTCTTTTTAACATTGTCTTAGCAAATAACCCTAGTAGGTTTTGATGTTCTAAATATTTTATTTAAGGAAAAGCAATTGGGAACTAAGTAATACATAGTCGTTATGATCCTTGTTTTAGCTTAATTTTGTCATAATAGCACTTTGCGTTATAATAGTTTTGCTCCAGAAAGTTTACTATTCCGTAATTTCATTTATTTATCATTTTTTATTATGACAAAAGGCACCTTAGTATTTTTTATTGGAATTATTTTAATAATATTACCGTATTTAGGAATCCCAGCTATTTGGAAAGAATATTTGTCTGTTACCATTGGTATTTTTCTTTTAATCTTTGGTTATGGTTTAAGAAGAGCGCAATATTTGGCAGAAATTGATCAGGGTAATGGTGAACGAAAAGGTGAAACATTTGTAGAAACAACCCAAAAACTTTTTAGCGAATCGGCGGTTGAATAAAATTTGTAAATTTGCCTAGTTGAAGCAGGAGGCGCTGATTTTCCTCCGAAAATCAGCGCCTCCTGACAACACTGTATATAAAGTAATCAATCAGAGGGTAGACTGCAGTATAATACTAATATGTACAATGAAGAGCTAAATGCCCGGAGCTTTGGTACCGTTAATAATTATGAAGATAATCCTAATATCATTCGGGGTTCTTTAATCCCGGCGGGAAAGTTTTTATTTACACCTCGTGCTTATGTGGAAACGATTAATGATACTATCACCATTCATCGTTTTAAATCAGCCAAAATTGTCTATACGGCTTTAGCTTTTTTGTTGGTGGTGGCTTTTTCTTTTGGTTCTATCTCCTATATTACTAATAATCGGGGCTATCCGTTGCTCGCTGCCGTTAATACTAATGACGGTGATGCACCAGTAATCATAGAAAATCCCTACACACACGAACAAACCCCACTCAAGTACGGTGTTCAAGTAGCCATGTCCCAACCAAATTTTTTTAGTGAAACGCGCGATTCATTTATTTCCGCTGGAAAAACTTTTGTTGAGGCCGATTTGACTACGATGCAATTGCGTTTTTTTAACAATGGAATATTACAGGAACAAGTGCCTATTTTATCAAAAGGGAAGGAAGGTTCTTGGTGGGAAACACCAGCTGGTCTTTATCAAATAAAATCCAAAGAGAAAAATCATTTCTCGACCTTTGGTCATGTCAACCAACCATGGAGTATGGCTTTTCAGGGAAATTTCTTTATTCATGGTTGGCCCAGTTATCCTGATGGGACACCGGTAGCAGCAGGATATTCAGGTGGTTGTATTCGACTGGCCAATGATGATGCTGAAAAAATATATAATTTAGTTTCTCCCAACACCCCAGTTTTAGTTTACGAGAAAACCTTAGGGGCGGATTCGTTTGTTTACGAACCAAAAGTACCTAATTTGGATACGCCACATTATCTGCTTGCCGACATTGAGAGTAGTACAATTTTAGCTGGTAGTAATTTGGATGATCAAGCTCCTATTGCTTCATTGACTAAACTAATGACGGCTTTAGTAGCTGCTGATTACATCAATCTTGATAAGAATGTTTCGGTCGGCCAGCCGACTTTTGTTCAGTCTTTGATACCCCGACTGCAGGGACTAAATACTGTTTCCATGTACAGCTTAATGCAATTGCTTTTAGTGGAGTCATCCAATGAAGCTGCGGAAGTAATCGCGGCACAAGTTGGAAGGGGAAAATTCATTGGACTGATGAATGAAAAAGCGGTTGCTCTTGGTCTTAATCAAACCACCTTGGCCGACCCTTCTGGTCTTAGTGCTGACAATATTTCCACTGCGGGAGACTTGTTACGTTTGGTGCAATACATTTATAATAACCGTCGTTTTATTATTGATCTTACTGCTAATCAAGATCTTCCCTCAGCTTATATCAGTGGTCAGTTCGGTCAATTGGAAAATTTTAACAAAATAAAAGATTTAGATAATTTTATTGGTGGTAAGGTGGGAGAAACCGAGGCGGCTGGACAGACCTCAATCTCATTGCATAAACTTATGGTCAAAGGACAGGAGAGAATATTAGCAATAATTCTTTTGGGTTCTAGTCAACGTGATGCTGATGTTCATGAATTACTCTCCTATGCTCAGGAACGCTTTGAGTATTAAGCCATCAATTATCTTTGTTGTCATGGCAAATTTCTGAACGTCTTCTTGGTGAGAAGGAGCCCCTGTACCAGACGAAGCAATCTACGTCGTAGTGAACCACCCGGGACTACCACGTCATTCCGTTATCGCTCCATGACTCATAAGGACAGTAACACGGTTAATTTTATTTGAGATGGGTTGGATGTTTGTTATACTAAATACAATATGGGTTTTGATCCTGAAAAAATAACTTTCTTTGCCAAGACTGACGCTCGAGGTCAGGATGTTAAGTTTGGTATTAAGGCCAAGGATAGACAAAGACACATGTATATTATCGGCAAGACCGGCATGGGTAAATCCACTTTGTTGGAAAACATGGCGGTGCAGGATATACAAAATGGCGAAGGAATGGCCTTTATTGACCCCCATGGTTCGGCGGCCGAAACTCTCCTTGAATATGTGCCTGAGGACAGAGTAAATGATGTTATTTATTTTGCTCCATTTGATTTGGATAACCCGATTTCCTTTAATGTCATGGAAGATGTTGGTCCGGATAAACGCCATTTGGTGGTGTCTGGATTGATGTCCACCTTTAAGAAAATTTGGGTAGACGCTTGGAGTGCGCGCATGGAATATATTCTTACCAATGCTTTGTTAGCTTTGATTGAGTATCCTGACACCACTTTACTATCAGTCAATAGACTTTTTTCTGATAAAAATTATCGTAAGCAAGTGGTGGACTACATCAAAGACCCAGCGGTAAAATCTTTTTGGACAGAAGAGTTTGCCAACTACACTGATCGCTTTGCAGCGGAAGCTCTACCAGCCATTCAAAATAAAATTGGTCAGTTTACTGGTAATCCTCTCATTCGTAATATTATCGGACAGCCCCATTCCAGTTTTGATATTCGCAAAATTATGGATGAAAAGAAGATTTTGATTATGAACTTGTCCAAGGGCTTGGTGGGGGAAACCAATGCCAACTTGCTCGGCTCAATGCTGACGACCCGTATTTATCTGGCTGCCATGAGCAGAGCGGATTTGTCAGTAGCGGAAATGAAAAAAATGCCTAATTTTTATTTTTATGTAGATGAATTTCAATCATTCGCTAATGCTACTTTTGCTAATATTCTCTCTGAGGCACGAAAATATCATCTCAATCTCATCATTGCTCATCAGTATATTGAGCAGATGGAAGAAGAAGTACGCGATGCTGTTTTTGGTAACGTCGGTACCACTATCACTTTTAGAGTTGGCCCGTTTGATGCTGAGGTCCTTGAAACTGTCTTCACACCGCGCTTTTTGGCACCAGATTTAGTTAATCTTGGTTTTGCCCAGGTTTATCTCACCTTAATGATTGACGGTATTGGCTCGCAACCTTTTTCAGCAGTTACATTACCACCAATTGCCCCACCAAGAATTTCTTGCAAAAACATGGTCATTGCCGCTAGTCGGCGGAATTACACTAAGCCACGGGGTCAGGTGGAAAAGATAGTAACAGAACTTCATGCACCAGTGGTAGTGGAAGTAAAACCAAAACGAGTAAATGAAACCGAAACCGGTGGCAAAAATTCCACTTATCAAAATAACAAAAATAACTATAATTCTAGAGCGAGAAACGGTGGAAGAGAAACAAATAATGAAAATCGGGTTTATTCAGCTTCTAAATCAGATACTTTGCCAAGTACAGATGTTTCTAATAAGGAGACCCCAGCAGTAGTTTCGGTATCCGTTGGTGAAGAAACAAAAGTGGTGGAAGATATTAGTCAAACTATCAATTCTTCTGCTAATAATAAGCCAAAAGAAAGAATGTCCGCCCACCGTTTTACCAAAGAATCAAAAACCAAGACCACTTCTTTTTCAACCAGTCCATCTGGGCAAACAGAAAAAAGTAGTGAGGAATTACGCAGTGTTTTAGCTAAGATCGCTAACCAAAACAAGACCTCATCAGAACATAAAGTTACCGAAGAAGAAACAGCTATTAAAGGAAAATCTGGTGCGGTGGCTAACTCTTCGGCCCTCCGTTCAGCTTTGGCGTTGGCTTTAGAGACTATGCCAGCTAATCCAAAGACTACGAACATTGAACTGCCAGAAAAAAAGACCGCGTCTGCCTCTCTTACTGAAATGGAAAAATTAATTAATGAATCCGAGGTGGCTATGGCGGAATTAGAAGCCAAAACCACCAAGGAAACGTTTCCTGATACGCCTGATCCCAAACAAATTACCAAAATTCTCAAAGATACTGGACACACTCATTCACCATTCAAATAAATATGCGCTTGTTGTTTAGTTTATTTTTATTAGCACTATTTTTACCAACAACAGCTTTAGCTACGATTGAAATTTCTGAGATTGCTTGGATGGGTGATACCACATCAGCTAACTATGAATGGATTGAACTTCACAATACTGGTTCGGATTCGGTTGACATCACTGATTGGATATTGGCCGATGGAGTCAATATTAATAATTTGCTTGCCGGCTCCATCAATGCTGGTCAGTATGTTGTTTTAGAGCGTAACCGCAGTAGCGAGCAATATCTAAATAACCCACCATTTAGTATTTATACCGGCGCTCTTGTAAACTCGGGCGTCACCATCACCCTCATCCGGAATGATGGCAATATTGAAGACAAAGTGATCGGTGGTGAAAATTGGCAAAATATCGGTGGTGACAATACCACCAAAGACACCCCTCAAAGAACCAGCTCTGGTTGGGTAACAGCTATACCGACTCCTGGTAATCCTAATAAAACGGAAAATTCAAATCCGGTGATTACGACTGAAACTAATGTCACTAATACTACTGGTGCAAATACCACTAGTACAAAAAGCCCCCCAAAAAATTCCCCAAGCACAACATCGCAAATTTCCAAACCAGTAACTGATGGTCAATTACAACTTAAATTAATTGTGCCCAAGACAGCTTACGTTAATCAATTAGTGAAATTTGATGTTTTTCCAGCCGGAATAGCACCAGTCTTACTTAAATCAATACGGTATGAATGGAACTTCGGTGATTTGGGTGCGACCAAACAAAAGCAGGTTCTACATACTTACTCTTACCCAGGTAATTATGTAGTTACATTGTATGGCAGTTTTGCCAAAGAAAATAAAACCGTCCGCCAAGAAATTACCGTATTACCAGTTTTAATATCATTAACAAATAATTCAATGGGTGATATTCAAATTAACAATGACGCACCTTATGAAATAGATTTATCTGGCTTTACCCTGACTGGTAGTAGCCAAATAAAATTTCCACCCCGAACGGTGCTTTTGTCGCATAGTACAATTACTGTTCCTAAAGCCAGGATAGCTACTAATTGGGGTCAGATGGTTGGACTTTATGATGGTAAGAATATGTTGGTGGCAAAAACAGTTACTACCCACTCTACTACCATGGCAGATGAGACAAAACAGACTATGTTGCCAACTTCCATGGTTGGTGCTGATCATAAGTCCACTTTGGCATCGGTTGACGTCAATGAAATAACTTTTGTTAATTCTGACCATAATGCAGAACCTGATCTTATTCTTCCAGATACTTCGGCTGCTATCTACAGTGAACCAGCATCAGCCACCTTAATTACTGAAGCAAAACAATCCAGCTCTTTAACACCGTCATTTGGTTTTCTAGGAACCAAAGTGGCAGAAGGGGTGGAGGGGAGTAGCTCATTGGTACTAGGGGAAAATTTGGCTGAATTCGGTGGTTTAGCTGAAACAGAAGTGGCGGGGGTGGCTAAAGCCACCCCCGCCACCCGACCTCTTTGGCCTTATTTAGCTCTAATTATCCTTCTTTCAGGAGTTACTGCCTCACTATTTTTTATTCGTAAAACTGACTCATCTCTAATGAAGTAATCCTCCCGTTCCCCATCCATCTTTGCGGGCTTGCGAAGCAATCTACATCGTTCCACACCAGATCGTCCCATAATTTTTGACAAAAATAATTTTTCAGTAACATTTATTTTTCAAATTTGGTATTATATGGCGTATGTCTGCTATTCCTAAAATAGTCCATTATATTTGGGTTGGTCCTAATCCTATTACACCATTAGCCGTGCGATGTATAGCAAGCTGGAAAAAATATCTTCCAGATTACAAAATAAAACTCTGGAATGAAACCAATAGTCCAATGGATCATCATTATGTAAAAGCCATGTATGAGAAAGGGAAGTGGGCTTTTGTCTCCGATTACATCCGTTTTTGGGTACTTGCCAATGAAGGTGGCATCTACCTTGATACCGATATGGAGGTTTTAAAACCACTAGATGATTTTCTTGGTCAAGTCGGTTTTGTGGGGCGAAGCAAAAGTGGACACATAGAATCAAGTATCATTGGGGCTATTCCGCAAGCGGATTTTGTTCAAAAGGCATTGTCTGTTTATGATAAAGACCACGTATACAATTTGGTTACATCACCAGTAGTGCTACAGAATGTCATCAATGAGCTAAATGATATTAGTATAAAAATATACGACTACTCCTATTTTTTTCCTTGTGATGAGGGAGAAAAAGTCGATTCCTCCTCTCTAGCAAACGCTTATACAAATCACCACTGGGCTGAATCTTGGGTACCACATGCGCGCGTCCGCAAGCTGGCGCGACGTCTTGGTCTAATGCAAATTATTAAAAAGTTTGTATGAAAAAAATTGACCAAATTGAATTTAATAAAAAATCTCATAACCAAACTGCCAGTAAATATGAATCTCTGCACACTGAAATTTTTAATTCTGTTGAACAAGCGAGATTGTATGAAAAGTTAAAAGAAGTCAAATCATTGATTAAAAACAATAGTGGCCAACAATTCACTGCTCTTGATATCGGTTGTGGTAGTGGCAATCTCACAAGACACCTACTTGAGATTGGGTTTTTAGTAACAGCGGGAGATGTTAGTGAAGTATTTTTAGAAAAAATTAACTCCAATTTGCCAGAGGCACAAACATTGTTACTGAATGGTGAGAATCTAGTAAATGTTCCAAATGATACGTTTGATTTAGTTGTCACCTATTCAGTTCTTCATCATATTCCTGATTATGAAAAAATGGTTGGCGAAATGTGCCGTGTTCTAAAACCAGGAGGGGTTCTATATATAGATCATGAACATACTGAAAATAAATGGAATGGTGATGATGTACTAAGAGATTTTTATAAAGCTCAGTCCAAGTATTTATTTAAAGGAAAATGGAAACGTTTACTAACGTTAGCTTTTTATATAAATCGAGTAAAGCGTTTATTTAACCCTAAATACCAAGCTGAGGGTGATATTCATGTATTCCCGGATGATTTTATAAGGTGGACAAAAATAAAAGATGTTTGTAGGGAACACGGTCTTACGATAGTACAAGAAGATAGATTTCTTAACTACAACAGCTTGTACAATGATGAGATCTATAAAAAATATAAGAACATGACCCATGACATGGGTTGCATGATTGCGCAAAAATAATATGGAATTAAAACCAACTATTACGGTGATAATGTCATGTTTTAACGAACCAGTATCTTATGCAAGACAAGCAATTGATAGTATTCTAGCTCAAACTTTTACCGATTTTGAATTTATCATTGTTTTAGATAATCCAGTCAATCATAAGTTATCTATTTTATTGGCTAAATATGCTGAACGCGACTCTCGGATAAAAGTCATTGTCCACGAGAAACCAAAGGGATTAGCCACGGCTCGTAATCGTGCCATTTCAGAAGCCTCAGGGAAATTCGTTGCCTTGATGGATGCAGATGATATCGCCAAGCCGTCACGTCTGGTCGAACAATATGATTATGCAAGAAAAAACAACAGTGATTTTTTGTTCTCCCAAGCCACCTACATAGATGAACAGGGGAAAGAAATTGGTAGTTTCATTACTACATTTTCACCAAAGACACTAAGGCGCGACATTTTTCTTCGTCATATGTTTATTCATCCGACTGGATTTATAAAAAAGGAAGTGTTTGATATTCTCCAATACGATGAAAATTTCCTACGCGCTCAAGATGTTGATTTATGGATACGTGGCATTAGTAAAAAATACGTTTTTGGGGTTGTACCAAAGTATCTTTTAGAGTACAGGATTCACCGTGGCGACACGCCTGATAAACGCTTAGATAGACAGCAGTTATATATGAAGTACGGATTTAAATTATTTATCAAACACCATCGAACATACTGGTACTATCCACCATTTTGGTACTTTGCATTTAAATATATTTTTTATTATTTGGCATTATCGTCCATACCAAAAAAACTTTTGTTTTGGGTTATGAATCACCGTGATCAGAGAAGAAATATTTTATAATTATACTTGGATGTTTGTTGTAAAATCCTGTTTCCTGTTTTTTTTCAGGGGGTTTTCTGTCTCCAACCTTATAGGTTAGTAACTCACGTTCTTTTGTAAACGGTCGGAATTTATAATGGAAGTAGCTACCTAGGTGTTGTTTTTTAATGGCTGGATTTTTTCCGTATACTTTTGGTTTTGGATATCTCTCAAGCACAATATCACGAGTAGGTACAATAATAGTATTGTGTCTTAGTCTATAAGGCATATTATTGTAGTTGCGACTCTCATATTCTGTAGTGTAATGATTAAAATCTGTAAAAAAAGTTTGTTCATTGGCGGTCAGAAGCTCAGTTTCATTATAAGGATTAGTAGTAATTTTTTTTATTTCTTCAATCATTGTATCAGGATAGAATTGATCAGCATCATTGTGCATAATCCAGTTTCCAGGTTTACTATGTTTAGCATTTCTCAGCATGTATGTAAAAGTACAGGCTTGATTGATACGATAAATATTCGTACGAGCATAATAAATAATCATCATTAATCTAAGTGGCCAGTTCCACCATGTCAGATTGTAACCGAATAAATACCATAGACCGCCAGCTTTAGAGTGTCGTTTGGCGCTTATTGTCGTGGCAAATGGGTGTTCTGCAACCCATTTTTCAATTATTTCCCTCGTTCCATCAGTTGATTTATTTTCGTAACGAGTGTCAAAACAACCATCTACAATGATTACTTCCTGTGGATTAAAGGAAGCAATTTGTGCTAAAGACGCCTCAATCCAATCACGTTCATTCCAATAAGTGGCAAAGATTATGATGGGCGTTTTCATTTTATAATTTTGTACCGATTATTACTATTTCATCAATCTCCCTTGGATCTGTCAGGTCAATCTTTATCCCATTATATTCTAATTCGTCTAAGCGACCCACTGTAACATTCCCTAGTTTGGAGAAGTCAAAGTTCTTTTTAATATGATCTATTGATGGTAAATATGAAGGATGTTTAAAGTTTGGACGTTTGTTTATTGGAAAAACTATAAACAAAATGCCTTTTGGTTTTATCAAACCCACTAACTTATCAAAAAATAACTTAGTCCTGTCAACGTGTTCAAGTGTGTGTCGTGAAAATACAATATCATATTTTTCATTTTTTGTGACATCTACTTCCAAAAGATTGATTTCGTGTATATAATCCATTCCTTTTTGATGACAATATTTAACCCAATCTGGAACAACCTCAAAACCAGTGACTGATTTATATCCTATCTCCTTCAAGTTCATCAGTAAGGAACCTTCTCGTGAACCTACATCCAAAATAGTTTTTGATGTATCTTGTTTTAATAAAGTATTTGAAATAAAATCTTCATACCTCTTAAGTATCTCAAATTGTTTCTGGATAACATTTTCATTAAGTTCGATGGTACTATCACCTCTGTTTCGTTGTGCTATCTCATCACTAGATAAATGGTAAGAAGAACCAGAAATCAACTTCTTAAAGTAAAATTTTATGTTTGTCAGTATCCTGCTAAATTTGTATCTATAGGAAGCATTTTTTTGGGGTACGATATAAAAGTAGATTGTAAATATTATTTTTTTGATATCTTTGTTCATAATATAAATAAATGTTTAATTTAATTTTTTTATTAACTTATTTATTTTAAGGGCTATTTTGTATAACCAAAAGTCATGCGGAGCCAATTTAATGAATAGGTTTTTTATTGTCGGGCTATTTACTTCTAGATATTTTAAATAATTTTCATATGCTGGATGGATAAGTGGCGTTTCGGAGTTAAAAAACAACCCAACTGTAGAAGCATAACTTGCAATTGGTTTGCCGTAACGCTGGTAGGGTGCTTCGCCAGTTCCATTCAAAACTTGCCAACAATTTTCATCTAAATATCTAAATTTACTAACAAATTCATCATCGTCGCTAAAAAAGCAATTTGCGAAAATTGCCTCACAAATATTCCTGTGAAATGAATTCTTGTGTAAGTCGTGTACTAATACAGCCTTGACTCTCTTATCATCTAAAATCCTGGTGGCAAGCATTATGGCATCGTTTGCCTTGGGACCATCAATAAATACTATACAGTTTTCAGTTATATTTTTTTCAATTATGACATTTGAATCACCATAAATAAGATCTAGGTTTGAATATTTTGCCAAATATTTCTCGCTATACTTGGTATCTTCAGATGTATTGTCATAATCAATACTAGTGATTTTAAAATCCGGTTCATCACTAAAAAATTTAGCAAAAAGGTTTGTAGAATGACCACGAGCACGACCACTTTCAATTAAATGTAACACTCTGAAATGCTTAACGATACTGACTATAAGTAATGCTTCACTATTGAAGATGCCACGAAGCTGATATGTTTCGCCAACTAGTGTTTTTTCAAACTTTTCCTTTTGTTTAAGGCAGGTGGTGATAATTTCATTTTTAGTCATAAATTGATACTTAATTTGTCAGCTATTTCCTGGAAAAGAGGAGTCTTAAATCTACCCGATTTTAAATGCAAAATCTTCACCTTATCCCCATCACGCTCAATGTTAAATTTTTCAATCCAGTTATAGTTATATATCTCACAAGGTAAAACTCTAATTCTAATAAACTCAGAATCAATCATTATCTCTTGATTAGTTTTAATGTTTTCAAAAATATTAGGTTTTATTTTTTCTAATATCCTTGTAAGAGCTGTTTGTTCACAATTTATTTCATGGGTATTTTTTAATTCTTCATGCCAAACATTGATTAATTTAGTATTTTTTATATTGCCTCCTAAGAAAAATAAAACTCCAACATTGAGTATTGTGCAATTATTATATTTAAATGACCATTCCTCTTTTGGGCGTACAGTAACACCTAAGTCAAAGGATGAGTCTAACAGTTCATCAAATTTATTTATAATAAATGCATCAGCATCTAAAAATATGAAATTCGTCCTATAAGTGTCATTAAAATGTTTTATACAAAGAAATTTATTGAAGATCTTTATTTCAAAAATAATCCAATCATATATTAGGTGTGGGAATAATATAGTTCTTTTTTTAATTAGATTTAATATAAAAGTACGAAATGTATATAATTGAAATAATTTTTTATAAAATATCCAACTATTAAATTTAACAGAAACTTCTACTAATTTTAATTCCCATGTAATTATTTCTATTTTTCCTGAAATTGATTTAATCTTTTCTATACTTTTTTTACTTAAACCCCAATTATAAATATAAAATTTAACATCAGGGTAAAAATTAGTCGCTTGCTTAATTGATACCATTAATGGTTCAACATATGTTTCGTCAGCAATTGATATAAAAGAAAAATGCATAGTTACTTAACTGCTACAATACGCTGATGTGAACTATATTCATGTAATATTTTTGTTTGGGTAAATTTATTTTTAATTTTTTGCAAACCGTCAGTATCTTTTCTTATATCTAATATTAAAACCCCGTTTATATCAAGTGATTGATATACTTTATCCAAATACATATCAACTGGATAATGGAACCCCCATGAAATAAAAGAAACAACTAATTGATATGTTTTTTCAAAAGCACTATTTGAATTATCAGCATCGTGTAAGTGTATTTTGGATTCCGGAATAGAATTAGAAACTAAAATTTTTTTTGCTAATTCTAATGAATTGTAATATGCGGTTTTAGGATTAAAGCCATAATATATTTCTGTGTCTAATGCGGTTTTGTCTAATAAATGTATGTTGGGTATTTTTTTATAATTTTGTCCTAAAATTATATCAATTCCACTAATACCAGAACCTATATCTAAAATATTTTCAACTTCATTAGGAAGATGTTCTTTAATCATATCAAAATCATTTAATATATCTTTTTTAAATTCAGATACTATTTGTTTATTATATAATTTTGCTTTTAACCAAACTGATAGTTTATATAAAAATGGTGATTGAGCACCTATTATATTTAATATCTTAAATATAGTTTTTTCTTTTAAATATTTAGTTCTCTGATATATTATATATATAACAGCTTCCTTAGGAATTTCAAATTTCATAAGAAAAAGTATAGCAGATATTAAAATAAAAACCCAAGATTTATGAGATTGTTTTTTGAGGGGAGGCACGAATTACTTGATACCTTCATAGGGCAGAGTTCTCGGCTTGGTCAAGTATTTGTATTTCAAAATGAAAAATATGAACCACCAAAACTTGGTTTGGTAAATTTTATACCTATACAATATGGAACATTTGGATTAGGTTACCTGTTTAAATGGTTTAATTTTGATATAACCACGCCTTCATATATAAAGCAGTATGATGAAAATATCAGTAAATTAATGCCGACTCATATTATCATTTTTGATTTTTTCCGTTTTTCTTTTTGGCAAGCTTTGGCTTACAAGAAAAAGTATCCAAATACTAAATTATATTTATTTAGTGAAACTAAGCGATGGCCAGTAAGATATTTGACCCGATTAGTTATGAAAATATTTTTTTGGCGTTTTAAAAAAAATATCCAACATATTGAAAAAATTTTAGTTTGGACCGAACAAGGAAGGGGGTGGTTCGCTAAAAATTTGCCAGATAAAAAAGTAGAATTGGTGCCAGCCCCAGTGGATACTGATTTATTTGTTCCTAATGCAAGAAAGACATGGGTGCCTAATGGTATGTTGCGTATTCTTATGAATGCTCGTTATTCACCATATAAGCATCACGAGGATTTGTTACAAGCACTACTTGTGTTGCAAGAGCGCGGACAAAATGTTCATTTGTCACTTATTGGTAGAGCAGATGCTGGAAAGGTAAAATTACGAAAACGAGTGATAGAATTAGGATTGGAGTCAGTAGTGACATTTCTTGATACTGTCCCACATACAGATATGCCTGCTATCTATAATCAACACGATATTTTGGTACTACCGAGTTACAATGAAGCTATTGGTATGGTGGTACCAGAGGCGATGGCTTGTGGTTTACCTACCATTACTAGTGATACGATAGGAGCGAATGTTTATGTGAAAGAAGGAGTTACTGGACTTATTTTTAAAACAGGTGATACAAATGATTTGGTAAAAAAGTTGGAACAATGTTTTGAAGCCGGGAAGCTTGAAAGGATGGGGAAAATTGGTAGGGTTGAAATATGTGAGAAACACAGTTTGAAGGTTGCGCAACAGCGCTTTTTAGACGCAATTCTTTAGAATTATAGAATATGATAATATGATGATGAAATTTTTTAATTATGAGTTTATTTAAAAAAGGAGATATTTTGAGTAATATTGGTTTAAGTAGTATCGGGGCATGGCGTAATCGGGTCAGTAAATTTATTGACAACCCAAGAGCTATTTTTCCTTTTTTAAGTAAGTATTTTTATTATAATTTTGTTTGTGATCGATATATTTCTAAATTTAAGAACTTAACTTTTTTAAATCCGGTTGAAACCATCAATCATTTAATTCTAGAAAATAAATCAATCATCCGTTTTGGTGATGAAGCAATTGATATGACTAGAGGGATTGGATTATATTATGATGACTGGCATCAAAAATATGATGAAGAATTAGCCAGACGTTACCGAGAAGTTTTGTCTGCTAGACACCCCACACTACTAGTAGCTTACAACCCACAATATATATATAAGACCAAAAAGGAGCTGAAATCTATTGGTATGCCTTATCATTTTTGGACTAATTCCAAAGTATTTTTGTGGCGATATTTACACCCGGGTACAACTTATGGCACGACACTATGCTTCCAGCCACAATTTAATCCTGATATCAATTTTAGACAGCTGAAAGATTACTTTTCCACTAAACACATAATTATCGTTACTGGTAGGATTGAAAGATTTGCTCATATCCGTTTAGGAAAAACTACCGATTTTCTACCATGTCCAACTAATAATGTCTGGCATCAATATCAAGAAATTTACAAGCACGCAGTAGCATTAGTGGACAAGAAAGGGTACAAAAAAGATGAAACTTTATTTTTAATATCTTTGGCCTGTACAGCCAAAGTTATGACATATGATCTCACCTTGGCTGGTTATCAGTCATGGGATACGGGTCAATTTTTTGATTTGGCATATCAGAAGCTGAAAGAAATCAATTAATTCGTTTTAATTAAACAATCATGTATAGATATTTTAAAAAAATGATTCCAGCCCGAGTGCGAAAGTTTTTTAAACCTTATTATCTGTCATGGTCTTTGCGTAAATTTAAAGATAACCAAATAGTAAAAGTGGTCGATGGACCAATTATTTTCGAAATTGAAATAGATCCCCGAAATGGTGCGGTTGACGAGTATATATTCATGCATAAAAACTGGGAGCCGTACATTAGTGAAGTTATTAGAAGGAAATTAAAGATCGGAGATGTTTTTGTTGATGTTGGAGCCAACATAGGAGTCTTTACACTATTAGCGGCTAAGATTGTTGGTGAGACGGGGAAAGTTATGGCCTTTGAACCAATACCACGCCTGGTAGAGCAGATAGGACGAAGTGCCCGATTGAATCAATTTTCTAATATAAAAGTAATACAGAAGGCGGTTGGTGCTTCCCCAGCCAATATGCGTTTAGCTTCTAGTTCGCACAATATCGGCGGCTCTACCTTGGTTGAGGAAAATAACGCCGAGGAATTTCACAATGTTTCTGTTAGTGCTCTAGATAGTGAATTAGCAAATCAGCCAAAAATTGATTTGATAAAAATTGACGTTGAAGGATTTGAGTATGAGGTATTACTGGGTGCAAAAGAAGTTATGTCAAAGCATCAACCAAAAATTATTTTGGAATTTAGTCCTAGTCTTTACTCTAAACAAAGAAACCAGACTAGTTCTTCAATTCTGTCTTTGTTAATTAGTTCTGGATATCAATGTGTTGATATCCAGACTAAACAAATCGTTGATGATATCTCTGACTTCTTAATAAAACTAGGTGATAAACAGACTGATTTATTCTGTTTTATCCCCAACAAAAAGCCATATTAGAACAATAGTGAGAAAAACATAGCGGAATATTGAAGCTGCCAGTACACCAATTATTCCGAGTAGTGGAATAAGAACAACGTACAGTGTCACCAACATGACTGGCTCCACTGTATTCATTATATAAAGAGCTTTGGTGTGTTTAATTGCATAGAAGTATTGAGCCAGTAAACCAATAGGTGCAGAAATAATTATTAGTGATGCAATTTGTGAATAAAAAATAGAATCTGTGTATTGAGGTAGGAATGTATTAAAGAAAAATGGTGCTGAAATTATATAGATAATTATTACCGGAATAACTCCTAAAAAATAAATCATTAATTTTCGCAACAAAGATTGTCGAAGCTCTGTTTTTGAGCGCGTAGACATTTTTGGTAGCGCTAACCGAGATATTTGTCCAAAGGCAGCGCTTAACTCTTGAGGAATGGAAACAGATACTACGTATTGTGCAACTTGTACTGGTCCGGCTAGGTACCATAATGCGACCTTGTCCAAGTATTGTGCTCCTGAACGCATAACACTCATTATTGATAAGTGTTTACTATAAATTAGTGCATTATCATCAAATTCATTATTTACTGGATGGACACGCAAGGTCCAAATCTGGGCGATATAAAAAGAAGTAGTCATTGTGACCAGGTAAGCCAACAAGATAAAAAATACCTGATGTGTTAGAAATATTACTGAAATAAGTATTGAAATTACAAAAGCACGTTGTAGAGTATAAAGAATGGCCATCGAGCGGAAGTCTTTTACCCCATTGAGGTAGGCACTATAGAGAGTGTAAGATTCAATAAATGGTACAAACAAGGCAATGAGAATAAATATTTGGCGGAGATTGGTATCTCCCTGCCAGAAATAATAAGCAAAACCAATTAAGGCACCAATGCTACCGATTAGCCCCCAGCGAATACGGGCATGTAGGAGGGGGAAGAAAGTCGCCCTTTTTCCCAGTGCGACGGCGTGAGTGAGAGCCACATTGGTGCCGTTTAAGGAAGTGAGTGCTAATAGTGATATGACAGTGATAAGAAAGCGGTACTGACCGTAGACTTCCTTACTCACCAGATTGGCAAATACCCAAAGTAATACTAGGGCCAGTATAAAATTTATGGCTTGACTGGAGAGAAGCCAAAAACCCCCTTTTACCAAATACACCATATCGGTTCGGGTGTATTTTTCTGTCCAGCGGATAGCTTTGATTAGCTTTAATTTCATATCTTGATTTGGAGCATATTAAGTATAACCCTACTCACACGAGAAATGTTATTAGTTTTAAGAAATATATCTGATTTGGATGGGTGATGAAAAATAAATTTAAAGATATTATATTTTCCAGGGTTATAGATAAAATATGCAAATTTAAATGTTACTAGTTAAATGAAATACTAATGTCCTCGGTAATTCATAACTAATATAGTAGGTAAAAATACAAATCAAACAAAAATCTGTTCAAATTATAGAAATAAAGGGGTTTTTAAAACCCCTTTATTTCAATTACCAATAAAACTTTGGTACATCCAGGCAGGTAAAATTTTTTTGATGATTTTTTCTAAGGTGTGGTACATGTGTTGTTTGCCTAAAATACTACACCAATGAAGGTTTGGTTGCGTTTTTTGGATGAAAAACATCGGTCCGTCCGCGAAGCGGACGGACCGATGTTTTGTATTTAGTTTATTTGATTACATTATCACGCATAAGTCCTCTTTATACCTTTTGCAAGTGGGTTTGGATGCTGGAAGCCGAGGGAGTTGGGGTAATGCTTGTAAACGTGGATCGCTTTGTGAACTCGCGAAGACGACGGATACTACTCCATTTTACAGATGTTGTCCATTCATTGGTTATTCTGTGTAATAGTA
>Ga0210041_1001787_pt1 | contig 19594 bp, 27 predicted proteins | sample CryGeymeta201503_FD_183973 | JGI IMG/M metagenome (GOLD analysis project Ga0210041, IMG submission 183973) | Groundwater microbial communities from Crystal Geyser aquifers in Utah, USA - Crystal Geyser metaG 2015-03 (SPAdes) (version 2) | ecosystem: Environmental > Aquatic > Deep subsurface >... | reverse complement strand
AACCTAGTATTAAAGTCGATATCGAAGAAACTAGAACAGAATTTATCACTGATAATAGCCAATTATTTCTTGCGGCTTAACCCGAACTCAGGTTATTAGTTACTACCTCAGTTAAATTATCAAAGCCACCTTTCTCTTGTGCTTTTGCATATACAACTAAAAATTGCTGTATAAATGGGTCTTGAGGCGCTTTAGATGCATTTGTTCCATTAAATCGAAACGATTGTCTTTTTCCATTTTCATCATCATAAAAAAAAATAGCGTCCATTCCATCAGGATCTGTACTAATAATTGGATTATTCATTGTATAAACATATGGTGATATATTTGGGTATTTATAAAAATTTGGATCCACGCTATAAAAACGCCCTAACTCCGAATCATAATTTCTTGCTAGCATATAATCCAAATCTAAGCCGCCTTCTTGGTCTCTTTCGTGGCCTGTGAATTTATTCAAATCGTTTGGGGTTCCGGCATTGTAGCTTCTGCCGGGGAGAACATTGCCAAAGGGATCAAAATCATCCTCTCGACTCCGCTCGAGGCAGGCTCCTCCTATAACTGTTCCCGTTTGGTCTATCGTGGTTCTTATGCTTCCTAAATGATCGGTTAGATAATATTCTGTGCGGTTTCCTGTGCTTATTGTTATGGTACTTATCTGAGTTCCCCACGTTTGTTCGTCATCTTGTACCATTAATTTTATGGTGATTACTTTACTCACTTCATCACCTTCACTGGTTTCGGTAATTTGTAGGAACTCGTTTGGCTCGCTAAGCTATTATTTTTGTACCATTTATAAGCCTGTATGGCTCCTCCATCTGGATCCCAAGATGCCGTTACTAAATTTATATTAACTCCAGGTCGTGAAGCCCCATATTGCGACCACAGGGCAATCGGCGTTAGATTCGAGGCATTCACGCATTGTACATTCATGCCAAACATTACCAAAAACAAGGCGAATAAACAAGATTTTTGTATGGATTTCATGATTCCTAAAATGCTATTTAACTGTTTTTATTATAGTTTTGTGGCATTCATTAAATGTGTTGATGCTATAAGCCTAATAACTGAGCAAATGATCATTCTATAAAAGGCAAGAGTTGCAAACATGCTCCAGAATGGTGAAACTACCACCGCTTTTTTTTTCATAGCCGTTGACATTAGCCGAAGATATAGGTCTAAACTTAATTGACATGCCATTTAAAAGAACAAGACCTTCAAAGATTTTTATTAGAAATATATTTCATGATATATATCAAAGATATAAGGTAAAGAACTGTTAATAATAAAAGTAAAGCAAATGTTTTTTTTGAATTATTTGGCCTAACAAACTCATATTCTAAAAAAAACTTCTTCTTAACATTTAAATAATAATTAGTAATAATTACAATACTTGAGTATATACCTGCTTGAAAAGTTGAATTCGCAAAATAAACAACAATTGGAAAAATTAATACTGCTGTGAATGTTGCAGTAAAAAAAAGTACATTATCTCTTTGCATGTACTCATTTTCATCATAATAGCAATAAGTTAAAAATATGATCTGTTGATAAAATCTGAAAAGTAAGCGAAAGGGTAATTTTAATAAATCAATTATTAGCATACTATAACTTTATTGAGTTGTGTTCAAATATTCATAAGCTAATTTACCACCGAAATAGGCTACACTAGCCGCTGTACCAATTGGCCACCAAAAACCAAACGCACCCATACCAGTTTCAAATAGTGCCAACCCTGGAGATATTTGATCGGTAAACCCTTGATAAATGGTAATTCCAATTCCCAAACCACCTGTGAATATACTAACCCTTCCTAGATTAGAAGCAATCTTCAACGTATTTGATGATTTTAGAAATATGTGTGGGACAGTTTGCCCTATCGCCCTAAAATTCGAAAATATTTTTGGCCTAAGCGATATTATTGAATTGGGATAATAACTTCTCGAGCCAATTTGCTTTTCCAAAAATTTTGATGAGTATTGGGCTATAAAACTAACTGATGCATTTATATTTGGACCTTTTTCTTTTGCATAATCACTCCCTGTTTTATACTGTGATTGCAATTGTGAATAGATTCGAGAATATAATTCAACATTAAATACATTATTATTATCCGAACCTACCATTGAACTTTCAACCGTTATATTTTGACCTCGTGCTGTATAAACAGTGTCTAATCCAAACGGGTCAATATATTTCATTGGATTATTTAAAACATAATGATACGGAGAATAGTTACTATGAATAAAATGAAATGGGTCTATTCCATAAAACTTTCCAATCTCACCATCTAGAAACCTTGCAAGTGTAAAATCGAGGTTTAAGCCGCCTTCTTGGTCTCTTTCGTGGCCTGTGAATTTATTCAAATCGTTTGGGGTTCCGGGCGTTGTAACTTCTGCCGGGGAGAACGTTGCCAAAGGGATCGTAATCGTCATACCCAATAACTGTTCCCGTTTGGTCTATCGTGGTTCTTATGCTTCCTAGGCCTGTCATGAGCTTGTCGAATGATGATCTGTTAGGTAATATTCGGTGCGGTTTCCTGTGGTTATTGTTATGGTGCTTATCCGAGTTCCCCATGTCTGTTCGTCATCTTGTACCATTAATTTTATGGTGATTACTTTATTTACTTCACCTTCTTCTAAGGTTTGGGTAAAGTTGTAGGAACTAGTTTGGCTCACTAAGATATTATTTTTGTACCATTTATAAGCCTGTATGGCTCCACCATCAGGATCCCAAGATGCTGTTACTAAATTTATATTAACTCCAGGTCGTGAAGCCCCATATTGCGACCAAAGGGCAATCGGCGTAAGATTCGAGGCATTCACGCATTGTACATTCATGCCAAACATTACCAAATACAAGGCGATTAAATAAGATTTATATTTGGATTTCATGTTCCTATAATGTTATTTAATTATTTGTTTTGTTTGTTTCACAAATTGCATTGAAATTGTACTTCTCCATTTTGAATTAATGCTTTTATTAAAAATATTCGAGTTGCAAATTCAATCTATTCTGAACCTAATCGATTTTCATTTTATGTTTAAATAAAAATCGATTGCATTTTTTGAATAAATAATTCTTTTTTCATATTTTTTTTTATTTTTTATAAAAATATATTTTACATCTTTTACTAATACATTTTCTCCATTAATAAATATATTATTTGTAGTAAAAAATAATATCGTCTTAACTTTATTTTTAGTCTTGTTGTACTTCTTTATATAATAAGAGAAATCAGCAAATAGTTCACTGGAACTTTTACTTGTATCAGACATCACATTCTTATAATAATCATAAGACACAATTGCCCAAATTCCATCGTCACATATTGATAAATTTAAACTATCAACAACTATCTGACATTTTGTGATATCTGTTATAAAAAATGCTGTTATAATAAGTATATATTTCATAATTATTTAATCATTTTCATTTAAAAAAATTAATTTAATTTTAACTATTGATTTTGGTCGATTATTATACTGACTTTGATTCTCATTCCTTATTTGATCAAAAGAGACACCGTATTTACTTTGAATATCTTGATTATTTCCAGCGTCCAAATGAATAGGATCCGGATCTGAAAAATCACCGCCAAATCTACCTTCAGAGTTATTTATTCCTTGAATAAATTCGTTATTATCCGAAGATTGGCCGTCATTCCCATATAAGACGCCAATACTTCTATCATTGTCTGTAAATAAATTAAAGTCAATTCCTAAACCTGCAGCATGTCTACTATTTGCTCCTGCTGGCGTTGTTCCATTTTGTTGAAGATCATCCCCAGTTTGTTCTTCAATTGTTCTAAATGAATCATTAATTTGAACATTTATGCCATTTGCGACTGCAGTTGAAATCATTGCAATAAATTCACCTTTAAATCTGTGATCAATTAGAATTGGTTCATCTGTAGAAATTAAATTATTAGTTCCTTCAAATTCAATACTTATCAGGCTATCCCCATTTACATCAATAAAAAAAATTGGGTTATTCGCTGCATATTGAAATGGATTTAGACTCGGATATTTAAAATGAAATCGATCCACTCCGTAAAATCTACCAATCTCTGAATCATATAATCTACTTCCAAAAGCATCAAGATTAATATTTCCTTCGGTATCTCTTTCTACGCCTGTGAATTTATTTAAATCGTTTGGGGTTCCGGCGTTGTAGCTTCTACCGGGGAGAATGTTGCCAAAGGGATCGTAATCATCATATCCTATAACTGTTCCCGTTTGGTCTATCGTGGTTCTTATACTTCCTAAATGATCTGTTAGGTAATATTCTGTGCGATTCACTGCGGAAATCGTAATCGTTTTATATACATAGCTTGACCAAGTTCCGCCATTGTCATCATCTTTAACCCGAAGTCGAATTGTTGCGGTTCGGCTTGTTTGCCCCTCTGCCAAAGTACATACATACTTGAACACTCCGAGTACTTCTGTAGAACCAGGTTGTATTATTCCATCTACAGCCCATTCATAAGCTGCAATGGAACCACCATCCGGATCACTGGAATACAATCCACTAAATAGGGCTGTTTTTCCAGTAAGTGTGCTACCAGATAAAACAATATATGCATTGGGTGCGAGATTATTAGCAAGCAAACGATAACTTCCAAGTAATTCAAACATCACAAAGACTACCAAAAACAAGGCGAATAAACAAGATTTTTGTGTGGATTTCATCTTAGTTTCCTTCCAATTCTTTAGCTTTTTGTTCTTCCTCTTCTTGTTTCTTTCGCTTTTTCTCCCGTTCTTTCTCGGCGCGGCGCTCTTTTAGGCGTTCTTTCAATTCCTTGTGTTGTCCTTGCTCTCGTTGGGGCAGAATCTGTTGTTCTATACTTGGCTCAATAGCTTCCGCAGGTTCTAGGAACTCTTCGTTCAGTAATACCTGCGCCCGTTTCAATTGCATGCGTTGCAGCAAACGATTTTTCTTTCTTTGGGTTTTAAATGCACTACTCAGTTGGGTTTCGCCTCGCAAGCGTTGCACCATTTCCTGTGTTCCATCTTGGATTTGCCCAAGTTCTTCTAATTCAGACAATGCAATCAGACCCAGACCGAGTTCCGTATTCAGAGCATCCCACATTACGGCGGCTTTCTTTGTTTCTCCCCAATCCAGTTCCTGTTGGAGTTGCCACAGTTTTGCCTGTGTTTGCTGCTCACTAGTGCCCTCTTGTACATACCGTTCAAACGCTTCACGAACCAGCCCTTGCTCCCCTTTTCGGCTCATGTGTCGGATATATTGTTTCAAGGAATGGCGCTTAAATGAGCTAGTGCCCGATTTCGTGTTCGATGCTAACCACGCCTCGCCTAATTTAATGCTATCGGGTTCGGTTTCAGACAAATACGACCAAGCTAGTGCTTGTTGGGCATAATTCAATTGGGCTTCGAACTCCGACTTAGGAAGTTCTTTTCGTAGTCTGCGTCGCTCTTCGGGAGTTTTTGCTGCTTTTAAAGCCTGTTTGTCAATTGTTGGGGTGAATTCTGCTACTAAGCGTTTGTGAACTTTTCTACCGCGTTCATATTGTCCATTTCGTTGCAAGAGTTCTCCATGGTGATACCGAAGCTGAACTTTACGATACGTGTTTGGTTCTTTGGAGACTTCTTGTTCTAAAAACTGCTCAGCAACTTCAACCGAAGTCTGTTCCGCCAAATAATCCGAATAGATAAAAACCATATCATCGATTTCTCGACCCGCAGGATTTGCCTTTTTCCAGGTCTGATAACCCGTCCATGCATTTTCTGGTTCCCCGAGCATCACTTGATGCAAGAGTTCCATGTAAGCATATTCAGTAGTCTCATAATCGCGGCCATATAAGTTTTTTATTGGCTCAAATTGATCGAGTTCAACGCCAATGGTTTGGTCTAAAGTTGCGGTAAAACGACCTTTTTCGTTATCGTACAGCATGCTAATTGTAGCGTTTTGCTCATTAGCCAATAAACCAACGTGATTGGCATGGCCAGCTAGTGACTCCCAATACACTTCTCCCATATGAATGAAGGCCAATTTGAACGAAAAATCTCGGCGATCGCCTACCTGCAAGGGCAAGCTTGCTTCCCAAATACTTGGATTATCCGTTTGTGGCAATAAAGGTAAGCCTTCATTGTTGTCTAACACAAAACCTACCCCTCTTAGATCGGACATCCATACGAGCTGATCGAGCTCTTGTACAGGGATATAAAATGAGCTTAAATCTACCTGTAGTTTCACTTCCATGGCTTGGCTTAATAGCGCCTGCTCAGGGATTCGCCCAAATCGGTCAACTTGGTCATTTTTTTTCTTTTTTTGCTCTTGGCTCAATACGCGATTCGCTCCTGCCTCCCAAATAAGTTGACCTGTGCTTGTCTCAATTACATATTTGTACAACACATCGTCCGCCTCTTTTTTCTTAATGGCGAGCTGCCCTTCCCATTCCTTTTCTGCGTTTTGGCGTAACCAAATCTTCGTTTCTTTCCACTCGCCCAAGTCTGCATGAGTTCCACGAACTCCAATTCGGTCTCCGGCTTTGAGCTGGTTTTCCGAAACGGTAACTCGAAATGTATAAGTAGCTTGAAAAGCTAGACACTGTTGGAAGCCCAATACTAAGAGCAGGAGCAAACCTACCCCAATTGAACGGCTCAATCGAATAAGACTGCCTGATTGGGAGTTTATTGCATGCATGGAGCTAGTATTTGGTTGGAGAGTATGTTGGGGACGATTGGGATTACTAAAAATGTTTCAAGCAATACAGGACACAATGGTTTTAAATAAATCTCTACTTTTTGTTTGCAAGTTCAGTCAGTGGTAAATGAACCATCAGCTTGTTCAACAAGGTTCATTTTTGTTATGCCATATCTAACTCTTGTTTGTCCATCTGCTAGTAATATCATGTTTTTTTTTACCTTACACTAGTGATTTCAAAACACAGCCTATTTAACTATTTTGCAAATAATATGATACACTGTATTAGTCTGAGGGTTAATGCTTAACTACCAAACTCCTTGCGAACCATAAACCTGTTTCATAATCTTGGTAATAATATAGGAAGAGTTCAAATACGGTCTTGTAGCTAAATGATTAGTAGCAGTCTTGGTAAAAGTATAGTTCTCAGCTTCTATCGCCTTAAATCGCCCCTTAGCGACATTCCAATTACTCTTTAGTCATTTTGCTTTTTGCAATTTCCAATGTTTCTAAAAAATTATCTAACTCAAATGTAGTTTTCTCATTTAGATAAAATTCTATTTCTAATTTTTCTGATTCTTGATTGATTTCAGCAACCAATAATTCATTGTGCCAAATTTCGGCAACAAGATTTTCTCGATCAGGCACACTTGCTAATTCTATTTTAAACTTATTCATATTTTTTATTCTAAAAATCCGATAAATGTTTTTCCATCTCCGCTAAACCTTGCACCTTGACCTCCTGGAATCTTGTATTCCAATACATTGCCAAATCTTGCATGATGTCTTGTAACTGAGGTGACGTTAGGATTAGTTAATATTCCATTAAGAACCGCTTCGCCTTGTGCATTAATTTCGGATGCATTTCCAGTAGCTTTTGGGAAGATACTTCCTGTTCTGCTTCCATGTTTTTGTAATGCTTTACCTACAGCTGTAAAACCACCTTTATCTAAGGCATTTCCTACCTTTAATAAGCCACTTACCCCCTTAGCGGCAAAAAATCCAAATAACCGTGGTACTAACTCTGGCGCTAAAAGTGTTATTGCAACAGTTAAATACAACTGGTTTGTCGCATCATCCGATGTGATATAGCTTATATTTCCTTTATTATCAGTTGATAATCTAATAGCAGGATTTTCTGCTAGTATTTGGTTACTGACTTCTTGTACCCAATTATCATATTTAACCTTATCAACAGCTGAAGTATTACTATTGGGATCATTCCTGACACCATCCCAATTTACAACTCCATCAATTGAATGATTATTTATTATTGCAGAAGTTGTTTTAACTTCTAAGCCATTATCTATATTATCATCATAAACAAGGTTGTTATTTTCGTCATAAAACTTAGTTGCTATTGCAGCCATTCCTGTAGGATCAATAAATGAAATGGGGTTATTATTAACGTATGCATAAGATGAACTATGAGGGTATAAAAACTGCAACGGATCCACACTATAAAACCGACCCAACTCCGAATCATAATTTCTTGCTAGCATATAATCCAAATCTAAGCCGCCTTCTTGGTCTCTTTCGTGGCCTGTGAATTTGTTTAAATCGTTTGGGGTTCCGGCGTTGTAGCTTCTGCCGGGGAGAACGTTGCCAAAGGGATCGAAATCATCATAACCGAGAACGTTTCCATGTTGATCTATCGTAGTTCTAACGCTGCCTAGGTGATCGGTAAGGTAATATTCCGTTCGGCCGGAAAGACTTATGGTTATGGTTCGGTTGGTTCGGTAAGACCATGTGTTATCATCATCTCTCACTTCAAGACCTATGGTTACCGTTCTGCTTAATTCTCCCGGATTTAATTCAACACTATACTGTGGTGATGGCAAAATGGAAAAATATACCCCATCTATATACCATCTCCTTGCAGTAATGTAACCGTCGGAATCTTGGGAACCTGCGCTGCTAAACGAGATTGATCCTTTATGCATGTGCGTGCTACCTGCCAGCGGTGAGGCAATCACCGCAATAGGTCTAAGATTACTTGCAAAACTCGTTTCAAGGGTCATCATCATGGCAAAGACTACAAAAAGCAGGGCGATTTTCAAAGTGTGATTTGTTCTCATTGCTGGTTCTCCTGCTGTGCTAGTTCCCGTTTGCGTTTTTCTTCGCGGCGCTTCTCTCGCTTTTCCTTCCGCTCGCGCTGTTTTTGCCGGAGTTCTTGCTTTTCAAAGCGTTCTTCGTCTGCCAAAAATTGTTCATTTGCTGTACTCATTACCACGAGTTCATCAAGCTCTGATTCCACATTATTTCGCTGTTCCCATTGTTCGAGGAAAACCATCAGCATTTGGCCGCGTCTTAGCATGAGTCGCTGCCTTAGCGCTTGTTTCCGTCTCCCTCCATTTCCTAGCTGAGCTATCACTTGCGCCTCCGAAACGAGCTGCTGTCGGATCTTATCCTGTCCATTTTCTTGCATAGAAAGTGATTGCAAGTCCGTTGGAGTCGTCAAACCTAATTCCCATTCAGAGTTTAGACTCTCCCACAACACAATGGCTTGTTCAAGATTTTGCTCTCGAATTTCAAAACCAATACGCTTGAGTTTGACCTGCGCCTGTTGCCTGCGATTTCCTAAGGTAGCTAAGGTGTCGAGAGCCTCACGAACAAATCCGGTTTCACCCTCAAGCTCCATAAAATGAATGTATTGTTTCAGCGATTTCCGGCGAAACTCCTCATCATACGAAGCGGTGTTCGATCGCAGCAAGTGTTTTCCCACTTGCACACTGTCGGGGTCGGAATCACTTATATACGCCCAAGCCAATCCCTTCTGGGTATAATTCAACAAGGGCGTAAATTCGTTTGTGTACAATTCGCGCAATTGTTTACGATTCTTCGCTTTCTTGTGGTCTTCGAAATTCACCTTGGGGCGAAGTTGTTCGTTTAAAATCGGTAGCGCTGTTTGGCCTCTTCTATAAACCCATGCCTATGCAAGAGTTCTGCTTTATGATACTCGAGCTGGTTTTTGCGGAACAGATTGGGTTGGTGTTCTTGCTGCGCGGAAAGCAGACTCATAGCTTGATCCACAGAGCTTGTTTCTGCCAAATAATCGGCATACATCATGGTCATATCATCAATATCTCTCTGTGCATTTAGCTGTTTCCATTGAAGATAGTTCTGCCATGCCGTGCTTTGTCGGTTATTCATAAAGTCGAAGAGTAGCTGCTGATAGCTATGTTCTGAGTTGGCATACGCTTGCCCATATTCTTGCGCTAACTCGGCAAATGGCGAGTAAGTCACACCCGAACAACTCGCTACATCAGGTATAAAACGGCCAAGTTCTTTGGAATACTGTAGGGCTAAGACCGCTTCAGACCGCCCCTGCTCAATTAAAATAGTATGATTGGCATGGCCTGGAAGTTTTTCCCAATACAGCTCTTCTTGATGCATGAATACCCACTTAAAGGCCACATCCCGACGATACGATTCCATGGCTAAATCGGCATAAAACACGCCGGGCTTGTTCTCATCTGCTTGCAATACAAGCCCTTGCCCAGATTGAACGTCGAATCCCACTTGTTCCAAATCTGACATAAATCGAATTTCGTCTAATTCCTGCAAGGAAATATAAAAATCACTTAGATCTAAACGGATTTTGAGGGTTAAGGGTGTAGTTTCATATAATGATTCCGGAGCATGATTGAACCACACTGGCTTAGCATCGTTTTGGCGCTTATTGTTTCCTTTTTTAGCCTGACTCAGGCGATTCACACCTTGTTCCCAAACTGTACTTGCAAACAAAAAGTGGAGATTTATTTAAAACATACAGATTAAACTGCGACGGTTTGTTTTAAATACTGTTCCATGCATGAGTTAGGACTGTGATAATTCAGAGTAGAATGGAATCGTTTTGAATTATACCAGGTTTCAAAGTACTCAAACACAATGCTTGTGCATCATTTTGCTCTAAATAAAAGCTCAAAACTGAAATTGCAAGATTGCACTATTTCCCCTATTTTTGTATCCGAATGAATACAACTTGAGATATGTACTTTATTGAAAAGACAAGAGAATTTGACAAGTGGTTTAGAAAACTTAATGATCTAAGAGCAAAAGCTATCATTTTGCTCCGACTTCAGAAGTTAGAAAAAGACGAGCATTTTGGAAATTATGAACCTGTTGGTGATGGAATTAGAGAATTGAAAATTAATTTTGCAAAAGGTTACAGAATTTATTTCAAAGAAATTGACGGGAAAATTATTATTCTGCTTTTTGGAGGAGATAAATCTACCCAACAAAAAGACATTGAAAAAGCAAAAGACATTTGGAACAAATTAAAAAAATAGAAAAATGGAAACAACAAAATTTGATATTGCGGATTATTTGGACAGCAACGAAATGATTGCCGAATATTTAAATGCAGTTCTGGAAGATGGCGATGATGCTGAAATGGTTACCGCTATCGGACACATTGCAAAAGCAATTGGTATGACCAAAATAGCAGAAGAAACCGGAATGAGCAGGCCAAGTTTATACAAAGCTTTGTCTGCAGGAGCAAAACCGCAATTTTCAACTATAATGAAAGTTTTGAAAGCTGTTGGTGGACAAATTCACATAAACCCATTAACAACATAAAAAACGAACACGCAACAGCAGCTACAATTAAAACAACTACACTAGTGAGGAAATCGATACTTCTTTTTTTTGTTAGGTTTTAGCTCTTAAAATAATGCAGCCAAATCCAATTTTCATAAAGCAAAAGCGGATAGTTTGGGAATTGTATTGGATTTCACGGACACTTTTTACCGCAAGCAAGCCAAAAGTATAGAAAAACTAAACCCAAATCATTAACTTAAGTCCGCATTTAATTTTCTATAGAATGAAACGAAGCGTTTATACCCTTTTACTTACGCTTTTAGTAGCTATTCCAGGTCTTCAAACGGCTCAAGCCGGGCGAATGTACGACCCCGAAGTCATTCGTTTTTTGAGTATTGACCCTGCATTACATGAGCAAATGCCACAACAACTGTTAGCTAATCATCCGAGATTACTATCAGATTCACCATTTAGTTATGGCTATAATAATCCATTACGTTTTACCGATCCTGATGGAAAAACGCCTTGGGATATACTTGATTTTGCATTTGCCGCAATGAGCGTAAAAGATGCCATAAAAAATCCCACTTGGGCCAATATAGGTTGGGCCATTGCAGATGTAGGAGCACTTGCACCGTTAATCCCATCGACAAGAGGATTTCGAATGGGCATGGATGCTTTAAGCACTATTCCTAATTGGAAAAAATCTGAACAGTTTGTTTAAGGATTGGTTGAAGGTGCCGAAGCTCAGAAACGTTTTTTAAACAATGGTGCCGTAAAAGGTTCTTCTGTAGTTGACGTTTGGGATGCAGCTTCAAGTACAGCCTTTGAAGTTAAGAATTATGCTGGTTCACTTGCTAAAGGAAAAACATCTGGTCTTCTTTCCAGCATGAACAAACAATTTTCCCAACGATTGAAAAATCTACCCGAAGGCTCAAAACAAGTCTTCATGATAGATATGACCGACTTCAATATTCCTCATGAAATTCAAGAGAAGATTATTGAATCATTTAGTAAAGGAAAAGATGCGTCAAATTTTGAAATAAAATTCTTTAAGAGGGAATAATTAATGATAAATATTAAAGCTTGGGTTCGCTTAGAAGCTCTCTCCGAGAAATCAGCCTATTTAGATGCGTTTTTTCGTGCGGTTAAAAAAGTAGTTCCGGCTGAACAATTCCCACTTTTTTTCAAAGAATTGCATATTGACGGAGAAGTTCCTGTTGAAAAAGTAGAATCATTACTCACCGAGGTTAAAGATATTGAAGCCATTTTAAAAACAATAAAACCAGACCCAAAACTATTGGAAGATCCTGATTTTGAAGCAACCCCTGATTTACATACTCGTTATTTGAATTCAAAAGCGACACATCTTGCAGAATGGTTTCAAACGCAACAAAAACTAAACATGTTTGAGGTTCTTATCTATAACATAGATTATGCCCGCCGCAAAAATGCACCAGTCTATATTAAGTACTATTTGATGTAGCTTAGAACGAATGCAGAAATCGATTTTTCTTTTAGTTATATTGAGTTTTGGCTCTGTTTGTAACGGCCAAATCTGCTATTCCGGTCAATCTATCGAGTCTATTCTTCGTCAAGAAGAATCTGACATTGATTTGGGACTAGCTGTTCTTGTTCTTGCGAAATAAGCTTATCCGAATATGGATGTAAATCGGTTTTTGGATATGCTGGATTTTATGACTGAACAAATTAGGTTTCTGGAACAAAAACAGGGAATTTAAGAACCTGTACATCGGGTATCACTAATGAATACCTATTTGTTTAAACCCAGATGGTGGAATGACTCAACAACACTCAGCTATGACATTTCAGATTTACAGGGAAATAAACTCACCAATCGGTATCTGAATGGACTACTTTCTTCAAAAATGGGATCCTGTGTTACTCTTCCTATGTTGTACGGAATTCTTTCTCAGCGCTTGGGCTGGCCTGTGTTTATAGTTACTTCTCCAAAGCACTATTTTTGTCGTTATGTAGATGACTCTTTTGATGAACAAAATATTGATGCAACCGTTTGGGGAGGATTTATCTCAAATGAACGCTTTGTTGAAGACGCTGCTATTCCTGACTTACCCATTAAAAACGGAGTGTATTTAAAGACCTTATCCAATAAAGAATACATTGCTTCTCTGCTTGTGAATCAAGCTCGTTTCTATCAAAAAGATGCAAAAACACCTTCAAAAACGATAAACAGAGCCATTTATTTATCCAATGTAGCCTTGAACTATTGGGAAACAGGTTCTTCCGCTCATTATAATCTTTCTACCTATTATTTACTTTGGAACAGAGCTCTACTTAAACAACATGAAGATTCACTAGTCCATTGGAGAAATCAAGCGAATGCAGAAATAGACCAACATGTTCGAAGTGGACTGTATTTTATGAACGCCAATGTACCAAAAATTTCTTATGAATTGGAACGAGACACGAGTAAATCCCTCATTGACAAATACCTGCTCTTAGGTGTTGAATTGGATACCGAACAACTGAAAACCGATGCAGCAAAGATTCGTGAACGCACCATTTCTTATGTTGAGCAAAAGGAACTGGTTTTAAGAAAACTGTTGGAAAGTAATTTAGCCAAATCCAACTATCACAAAGCAAAATCGGATAGTTTAGGAATTGTCTTGGAATTCACGGACACGTTTTACCGCAAACAAGCCGAGAGTATAGAAAAACTAAACCCAAATCATTAACTTAAGCTCGCACTTAATTTTCTATAGGATGAAACGAACCTTTTATACCCTTTTACTTACGCTTTTAGTAGCTATTTCAGGTCTTCAAATGGCTCAAGCTGGGAGAATGTACGATCCGGAAGTCAGTCGATTTTTGAGTATTGATCCAATATTACATGAGACTTCACCTCTTGAACTCCAAAAAATGCATGGTGGAAAGTTTTACTCAAACTCTCCTTATGCCTATGTGTTTAACAATCCGGTTAAATATGTTGATCCGGATGGGAAGAATCCTGTAGTAATTGGTTTGGCTTTATATGCTATAGCTGAATTTGTTTCAGCTAATTCCGTTGCAATTGCTGCATCTACAGTTGCAGTTTATGTATCTGCAAATATGGAGAATATTGTTAATTATTTCTCTAAAGAAGACCAGATTACTCAGTCAGTTACAATAGAAGGAACGGAGATCACCCTTCCAAACGATAAAGCAACTTCACCAGGTGCCGCTTGGGAATGGAGAGGAAAGGGAGAAATAGGTTCAGAACAAGGCGCTTGGTACAATCCAAATACAAAAGAATCTTTAAAAAATGATATGGATCATCCAGAGCCAGTAGGCCCTCATTGGGACTATACAGATTCAGGAAAAAACAGATGGAGAATTGATCCAAATACAGGTAAAAAAATTCCAAAAAAATAATGGATATTAAATCATATGAAGATTATATAATTAGATTTGCTGATAAATCAAAACCTTTGACAGGTTTATTTTTTGACGATTTATTAAAAAAAAGTTCAGAGGACATATTAATTATTGGAGATCATCCTGAATTTAAAAATTTATTATTTGGGCAGAATTTCAAATTTAAAAATACATCAAAGAACTTATTGAACTTAATCTCAGAGAAATTTTCTAGTGTCGTAAATCCAATAATTATTATTGAAGATTCCCTTTGTCGGAAATATGATCCTAATTTATCATCTTACGATTTTGAACCTGTATTCTTTAAGAACTCAAATTTTGTTTATTGGTTAATTGAAGTCAAGTCGATTAGTTCCATTGAATCAATTTTCAAACAAGCAAACGGTCATCCTTATTTTGCATATTTGATTGATTCAACCAAAGAGAACTTGCATGCATCAATTAAAAAAAACATTTCTAAAAATGGTTTATCTAAAATAGTAAAAGCAACATTAGTAGGTATTAACGATGATGAACGCCTGATGTGTATTGTACACTAACTTTATGTTAATAGAACATTTATTATTAAATAATACTTCAGAAAAAAAGTAACGAATCATTTTTTATCTCACATACACAGAATGCAAAGAAATATTAACTCTCATTTACTCATGCTTTTTGTAGCTATTTCAGGCTTTCAAACGGCGCAAGCCGGAAGAATGTACGATCCGGAAGTCAGTCGGTTTTTGAGTATTGATCCAATATTACATGAAACTTCGCCGCTAGAACTGCAAAAAATGCACGGTGGTAAATTTTATTCTAACTCTCCTTATGCCTATGTGTTTAATAATCCGGTAAAATATGTTGATCCGGATGGGAAGTTCCCATTAGCTCCTGCAATTCCTATACTTTGGGCAGCAGCTACTCCCTATGTGGTTGCTGGCGCAGCTGCTTTTGCAGGTTAACATATATTATGACAAACCAGTGAAACTGAAAACGATAAAAGAGTAATACCCACTTCAGATCTTGAACCGTTTATAGCACTGCTTATTTAAAAGCGGGACCAAAAAAGCTTTGCGTGAAGGTATCACAGTTGGTAGGACTAAAGTTAAATTAAAAAAGATCATATAAGCTGTTATTTGACTTTATAATTACTAACAGACCCAAAACACTGAACGTGGTTGCCAAAACAGTAGCTAACAATGGCTTTGTGAACAAAACCCCACTCACCTTTCTGACTCATATACCGAATGTATTGCGACAATGAATGACGTTTAAATGAGCTAGTGCCCGATTTCGTGTTCGATGTTAACCATGCCTCTCCTAATTTAATGCTATCGGGTTCGGTTTCAGACAAATACGACCAAGCTAGGGCTTGTAGGGCGTAATTCAATTGGGATTCGAACTCCGATTTACGAAGTTCTTTTCGTAGTCTGCGTCGCTCTTCGGGAGTTTTTGCCGCTTTTAAAGCCTGTTTGTCAATTGTTGGGGTGAATTCTGCTACTAAGCGTTTGTGAACTTTTCTACCGAGTTCAAGTTGTTCGTTTCGTTGCATGAGTTCTCCATGGTGATATACCGAAGCTGCACTTTACGATAGACATTCGGCTCATTGGAGACTTCTTGTTCTAAAAACTGTTCTTTGTTATTTAATCTGCGATTCCACTAGAACATTGAATACGCGCAATCCACTGAACCATAACTACTTACTTTTTTTCTAAAAAAGTCTGTAAGATTTCCTTGTTTCATGCGTCTCTACATGTAAATGAATCAAATAATATAGAAGCAATTGATATCATGTCTGATTTTAAGAAACAAAATGAACTAAGCATTGCACAAATTGAAAACCATATTTTCACAATTCGTGGAGTTCAGGTTATGCTGGATAGAGACCTGTCAGAATTGTACCAAACTGAAACTAAATACATTAATCGAGCTGTTAAAAGAAATCCAGATAGATTTCCTGAGACGTTTGTATTTCAACTAAACTATTCTGAAATGGAAAACTTGAAGTTCCATTTTGGCACCTCAAATAAGCATGGTGGTAGAAGAACATTACCTTATGTGTTTACAGAACAAGGTGTTGCCATGTTATCTGCAGTCTTACAAACTCACACTGCAATAGTAGTAAGTGTTCAAATCATGTCCGCATTTGTTGAATTTAGGAGACTTCTTGTTTCACAAAGTGGTTTATATAGCCGTTTAGATCGAATTGAATTCAAACAACTCGAAACCGACCACAAGTTTGAACAAGTCTTTCAAGCCCTCGAAAGTAAATCTAAAATCCCCACTCAAGGCGTTTTCTTTGATGGACAAGTATTCGATGTGTATGAATTGGCATCCAAAATAATCCGCTCAGCCAAAAAATCGCTTATTCTAATTGATAACTACATTGATGAAAACACACTAACTCATCTGGCAAAAAAAGCTAACGGTGTTTCTGTTTTGCTTCTTACCAAAAAACCCGACTCAAAACTTCTTCTTGATGTAAAAAAAGCCAATGAACAATATGGTGGGTTTTCGGTTAAACCATTTTCGAGTAGTCACGATCGCTTTTAAAATCTGGACGATACCGAAGTGTATCATTTAGGTGCTTCGCTGAAAGATTTAGGGAAGAAGTGGTTCGCGTTTTCGAAAATGGACAAAAGTTCGGCGGAAAGTATTTTAGGAAAGATTGAGAACATGAGCTGATTCTTAGTTGAATAACAGACTCACTTTATGAATAACTATCTGTAACTATCTTTCTTTCCCCAGAAAACCACCAACTGTTAAAATAACCCCAACTATTAACAAAATACTTTCTAAAGAAAAAAATAAATAATATCGCCAGAGTTTTACCCTGTCTTGCACTACCCATGGCTTATCTTTTATGTATCTAACTAATAAGCTATCCCCAACTTTAACTTTACTAATTAATACTCCTGCAGGTAACTCTTTGCCTTCTATCATTATATAGGCGTGATTACCTCCTTTAATTGCATAACTAATACGTACAATTCGACATTTTTTTAGTTCTCCGTTAATACGTATTTCTCTCAGATTATACGTAAATGTGACTGCATAAATAAATGCGATTATTGAACATAAGCCTAAAACTACAAACAAAATATTTATCTTCTTTTTCATTAGGTTTATTTCATGAATTACTTTTAATGGATTTAATTTACTTGATTCATCCAAACATTTTAACTTATCATTTCATATGCTATTAAATTCAATCAGACAAAGAATACCTAAAACCCACATAAGAATAATTCACAGATTGAGTTCTTCCAGCTTCTCCAAATCGTGATATTCCCGTTATCAAATCAATACCTTTTGTTAAGCGATTTCCCGATTTTTTAAATAAGATGATGTCGAAAACGAGAAGAAATCCTCCTTGAATCATGATTGCTGAGCCAAACTCTCGTTCTCTTTTTGTTTTTCCCATTTCTTTAAGTGCTAAACCTGAGGCTACATAAGCCACATCAAGACCAGTATTTATGGCTAAAATCTGATTAAACACTTTTTCATTTTGAAGATATTCGGCATGTGTGCTTGGTACCTTCTTTTTTTGTAATAAAGACGCTCCTGCTATCCCTGCATTGATTACCGCCCAGCCTGCATGCATTGCTGCGGCATTCGTATTTCCATTTGCTACCAAAATTCCACTTCCTGCAAGACTTAGAGCACTCCAACCGAGTAAGACTTTCATGGCAGCCTGTTCACTTTTTTGTTTTTGAAGACTCAGTTCTTGCCATTGCTGAAATCCCCAAACGTGCTGTGTTAGAAAAAGAAAAATTAGTAGTAAGAGGTAAGATTTCATTTTAAATAGAGACTCGAATTATTGTGATGCCTGCATTTCTTTGTAGTGTCATTTTTAATTTAAGACCAAACTAGGCAGAGATGTTGGGTCAGAGCCCAGCATGACCAGATTTATTTTTACTTGTTTTATTTTAATTTCTTATCCCAAACTCAGCTTATTAATTTGAATAGGATAGCAAAAACCTGATTATACCATCAAATTCAAATTTTTAAAGAAAGATTGATTTCTCTTATTTATTCAATTTAACTTTTTAAGAGGAATTAAATCTTGCACTTATTTAGAACTTCTGGCTTGCTTGCTAAATTTTTGTCAATCATTTCTTGAGTTGGAACTGACGGTTTATCACGATATCGATCAACGACGCATAAGAATCCTAAATAATCGTCTTTGTCTGCGTGAAATTGGTGTAGAGTTTCTGGAGAGATAAAAATCACATCATGTAAACTTAATTCATGGATTTCGTCGCCTAAAACCATACTGCCTTTGCCACGAATTATGACCACTGAATGTGGATGTCTATGATATTCCAAAGAAGAATATCCTCCAGGTTTAATTTCAAAATAACGTGTTTGTGAGTTTAGTTCCCATTCGTCTTCAGCTTCGCCTAAAAGTGAATAACGTGTGATGTCTTTAAAATTTGTCCCTTGTGTCTTGTAAGCTTTTGTTTCAACGCTTTCCCAATGATAGTTATCATTTTTTATGACTTTGGATCTGTTTTTCATACTCTCTTATTTACACGTTTGGGGATGTTCTCTTTTTTGAATCTCTGATTAAAAATTAATGAATTTAGAGCTTTGTTTTGGGTTTTGTGTGTTTTTTTTTAATTGATGTTTCTTTGGCAGAGAATTAAATTCGTGGTTCTGATGGTTTTTGGGATTTCTTGGGAAAAATACTACTTGAAATTGAGTTATGCTTAGCTCGATTTTATTGAATAATGCTTCTCTTGGCGGAGATTCTGTGTCAGGGTACAGGATAAATAAGTTTTTTATGCTGATTTTGGTTTAGCTAAAAGATATCATTTTATAAATGAGATTTTTATTCATCTTGAAATCTCCCCGCCCCTCTTTGATGTTCATCCATCTTCGTACTTAAAGTCCTTGGCAAAAGAGTTATACCGTTAATAGTCAAGTTTTTTTTGAAACATTTTTCTATGTTTCAACTAGTAGAGGAGCACTTTCCAGATCCCGCACATGACCGTCACGTACGGCTTGG
>Ga0210041_1001785_pt1 | contig 19621 bp, 16 predicted proteins | sample CryGeymeta201503_FD_183973 | JGI IMG/M metagenome (GOLD analysis project Ga0210041, IMG submission 183973) | Groundwater microbial communities from Crystal Geyser aquifers in Utah, USA - Crystal Geyser metaG 2015-03 (SPAdes) (version 2) | ecosystem: Environmental > Aquatic > Deep subsurface >... | reverse complement strand
ACGTTTCATTCCTTACGATATTCACTGCCTGGAGGTGATGTCAGTCGATGGGGTGCTGCATATTCACAAGAAGTCTCGGCCGATGGAGGACCCTTTCCTGGGCGGGCTGGCTTTTCTGGAGCGTGATGCCAAGTGGAAGGGGCTGTTTTTTGAGAGGCTCGACATGTTTCATGTCCGGCTATTCTGGGATAATGAGATCAAGTACAAGATCCACAACCCTGAAGTCTCCTGCGAATGGATAGAAAGCATCAACGAAGAGAGCGCAGTGGGGGAGGCAAAAGATAGCTATCTGGCAAAAGAGGGTGGTTGGCGCAAGTTCGGGCTAAGTATCCTCAATCGGTGGTATGCGATCGGGCGCGCGAGGCGGCTTAAGAATTTCGACTTGAGAAGCATTTTGTGCTGTCCGGAATGCCGTGGTGATCTGCTGGAGCAGGAGAAGCAACTGAAGTGTGTGTCTTGCAATGTCGTCTACCCGGTCGATCCGATGCCCGATTTTACTGCAAGGTAATTAGGGCTTAACGACGATTGATTCCTGAACCCGGTGAGAAGGCTCTCGTCATAAGTGGAGCTTCGACGATTTATGCGCGCGCTTCTGGCTGCGTACCAATACGAAAGTAGTTTGTGGGGCATTTTGAATGGGGCAACCGATGTTGAATCTTGAGATTCCTTTGTTTTACAAGACGCATGAAGTGCCAGGTAATGGGCCGTTCCCTGTCCTATTCCCATTCACCTTGGCTATGGATGAAGAAACGGGGCTTCCTTGCCAGCAAGGTTCAAAGGAGCTAAACGCGATACTCAATGCGGTATATGGTGCAGGTACGATGATGACGGGTTCAATGGATCCGCTTGATCCTATCGGGATGGGGCATGCTGCGGATTGCTTGTCATTTACACTTCGTTGCATCGGCTCGCCTGTGAGTCGACATCTCCTTGAGATCGGGTGCGGACGAGGATATGTGCTTTCCGAATTGAGCAAACAGGGTGGAAGCTGTGTGGGCTTGGAGCCGGGTGATCAAATTAGCGAGGTCAAAGGCGAGCATATTGAATTGATACGTGATTTCTTTCCGTCGAGCCAGTTGTCTGGGCGTCGGTTTGATCTGGTTACCAGCTACAACGTAATCGAGCACGTAGGTCAGGTAGGCGACATGTTAACCGCGGTGCATGCATGTCTGTGTGACTCGGGTGATTTCATCTTTTGTGTGCCGAACTGCGGCCCCTATCTTGCAAGTGGCGATATCTCGATCTTTCTGCACGAGCATATGAATTATTTCTCTGCCGAAAATGTGGTGCCAGTGCTGGCGAGGTATGGGTTTGAAGTGCTCTCTGTTGAAGTGTCGAAGAATCAGGCGTTATTGCTAGTCCATGCCCGGAAGGGTGTTGCACAAGGATTGACTACAGCAGATTGTGCTTTCGATATGGCTAGATTCGTTACCGCAATGCAAGGACTTAAAGATAGACTGAGTGAGCGATTTGGAAAAATTCCTGACGAGGAAATAGCTGTTTACTGCCCGAATCGTGCCTTGAACCATTTGTGCCAGATTGCCAGAAGGGATGTCCGTATTATTGACGATACGCCTGCTCTCCTGGGGAGGTTCTTCCCATATTTTTCTCGCCCTGTGGAGAATTTTGAGGGGCTGGTTGCAATGCCACCAAGCGCAATTTGTGTTTTCTCATTTACTCATGCTGAATTTCTTAAAGAGCGTTGCCGGAAGAACTCCGCTCTGGCAGGGGTCGATATATTCGCCATTTCAGATTTCTACGGATAGCTTACCCAGTGAAAATCGTTATTACAGGAGGCACTGGCCTTATTGGGCGCGCTGTAGTCGAACGTTTGACTAAGATAGAAGAACATTCTCTTGTTGTTTTGTCGCGTCGTCCCGCTTCTGTGCAGCATCCGAGAGTGACATGGTGCCAAACTGATTTGGCTCGGAATGTAGATTCATTGGACTCGCTGCTTGAATCAGCCAATTGTGTGATTCACTGTGCTGCGCATTTGCGTCATCAAGTAGCTGATGACTTTGTTGCATCCGCAAATCTGAACTTCGCGTTTACGACTACCCTCTTCAACAAAGCCACCCAATGCAAGGTCGGGAAACTCATTTATCTCAGCGGCCTGAATTTCTTGCGGAAACCGCTTGCCTCCGTCATCGATGAAACTCATCTGATTGCTCCTGATACCCCTTATGCGCTAGCAAAATATTGGGGGGAGGCAGCATTGTTCGGGATTACGAAAGGCTCGCAAACAACGCCGATTGCCTTGCGTATTACGAGTCCGATTCCTGATACTGTCGATGAATTGCCTGACACGGTGATAAAGAAGTGGCTGACTTCGGCAAGGCAAGGATTGCCAATCACAGTATTCGGTCAGGGTTCTCGCAAGCAGGATTATGTGTCGACATACGACATCGCAAAAGCAGTTGATCAGGCACTTACTTCTGATGTGGGAGGCGTCATTAATGTCGCTTCTGGATCGCCCATATCCAATATGGACGTGGCGAGGCTCATAGCGGCGCGTTATGGTGTCGAAGTTCTTTGTGCCGGAGAGGATCCTGACGAAGGGTGCGAGTGGAATGTGTCGATCGAGAAGGCGCGCTCTGCTTTTGGATATTCGCCAACGAAATCATCGGCGGAGTGCATCGGTCGATTAATGGGGGCTGACTGAGCAGTTGGCTCGTTGGCTATAGTAGGCTGAGCAGGCTGAGCAGGCTGTGATATGGCAAGTTAGTTTAGGGTGTATGCGGATGAAAGTGTTCTATCTCGGTTCAAATATCCATCAGGAGGCGCTCGATATTTTCGAGCGAACACCCGGCTCCGTCGTGGTTTACGAAGAAATTGATATTGCGCCAGTGCGCCCCGCTGTTTTGCGCCTTGTTGACCAAGGCAGGGCTGTAGGGATCAACAGGGAGAGGATTCAGGCCTCGCTCCTTGCGGCTGGGGCAGCTGGAGGTGATGCGCGTGAGCGCATTGTTTCTGCGGTGTTGAACGATTACAGAGTTTTCCTGCTCAAGACTCGATTCACGCGCGTGGATCATGAAGGCGCATTTGCCAGTTTCGGATATTTTTCTGATGTGGTCGATTATGCATTGCATTTCAACACCAAGTTCAAGCCCCGGCTGGTGTATTGCTCTTACACCCCGCATACGGTCGAGGCATGGATATTCATGCGGACGCTGGAGGAGGCGGGCGTACGCATCATCCGCCTGATAACATCGCCGTTGCCATGGGTGTCTCTGCCGGTCGCCGGATTGGCGGAGGAGCGAATCAAGCCGCTGAGTTCGGCAAGCATGAGCCATTCGCCGAAAAAGGTTGCCAGATATCTTGAGGTGCTTAATGGGTCGTATGACAATGCACTGCCCTATTACGAAAGAGTGATGGGGGCGTTTTCCTGGGGCGCTTTCAAGGCCACGCTGTCTTTACTTGCTCCCAAGAATGCACTCAAGGCTATAGAGAAGCGTTTGGTGTTCGGTGAATACATGAAAGTGGCTAAGCCGTTCGATACCGAATCCCCGTTCGCGACCTATTTCCTGCATTACCAGCCGGAAATGAATACGATCCCTGAGGCGGGGCTGTATTGCGACCAATACCAGGCGATCGTAAAGGTGGCATCTGCGCTGCCCCAGGGAGTGAAGTTGATCGTTAAAGAGCATCCCAGCACCTTCACGAAACGTTGCGACCGGCGTTGGCGCCCGAAAGGATTCTATGAACGCATCGCGCGCATACCGAATGTGCTGATATGTGCACCGGGTGCGAACGCGTTCCATCATATCGACAGGGCGAAGTTCGTGGCCTCGATCGCTGGCGTGTGTCTGACCGAGGCGCTTGCGCGCGGGATCACTGCAGTCACGTTCTACTCGCCGCGGTTCACCCTTTTTCCGTCCAGTCTGGTTGTGGATGCGAGTAGTGTATCCATATCCGAATTGAGGGAGATGCTCAGGAACATCTGTGCGCGGCAGTCTCGCTTGTCGGAGAACGAGGTGGCTGAATGTTTACTGCGGGTGGCGCAGAGCGGCTACGACGGGAGCGATGATGAGTCATTTATCCCTCGTGCGATTATGCAGGCCGCCATGAATAGCAAAAGGGCGAACCGCATTGCGATTCAAGATGTCATCGATGGAACCTTGTCATGAATGAACAACAGTCAAAATCACAACCGTATCTACTCAATCTTGCGTGCGGGGCCAAGGTATCAACTGTAGGGAACTGGGCGAACATCGACTTTTCCTCTCCCATGGAGAATGTCATCGAGATGAACATCCTTGATGGCCTTACCTTTCCCGACGGGAGTTTTGACGCGGTGTATACGGCGCAGTTCGTTGAGCACCTGACGCCGCAGGAGACCGCCGTTGTATTGAGAGAGATTCGCCGTGTGCTTAAGCCGGGCGGGGTGTTGCGGATCGTGACGCCGGATATGGAAGAGTTGGCTCGTACCTACCTTAAGCATCTGGACCAACTGAAGCGCAACGATGATGCAGATGAGGCGAACAAATACGATTGGATCCGGATCGAGTTATTCGATCAGATCGTCAGGGATTATTCGGGCGGCGAGATGAAAGAGTTTGTGGAGCATTGCGACGAAAACATGAAAGCCTACCTGTCGGAGCGCATCGGCTACACCTTCTCCTCTTTTTCGGCGCCCAGACAGTCCGGGCGCAATTATGCCTCCATGAGCGGCTTGTTGCGCGTGTTGAAAAAAGTCCCGAAGAAACTTATGCGGATGATCGCCGACCGCATCGAGTCCAAGACAAAGAAGATAGGCCGTTTCAGACTATCCGGCGAAGTGCATCGCTATATGCATGATGTCTACAGCCTTGGCCGCTTGTTGAAGGTAGAGGGTTTTTCATCGATAACGCGGGTGGACCCTTACATTTCGGCGATTCCCGATTGGGGGATGTACGAGCTGGACGTGATAAAAGGTCAGCCGGATGGGCCGCTTGCCCTGTATGTTGAAGCCAGGAAACCGTAGGTCGCTCGACTTGGATATTCTCATTCTTTCGACGTATGACGCGGATGGCTCCGGTATCTTCGCGAAGCAGCTGTTGCACTCCGTGCGCAGCCTGGGCTACAGCGCGCAGATCGTGACTGTCACCAAAACATCACCAGATCCTGATGTGAAGGGGATCTATGTGCGACGCTCATTGGGTGAAATCGCCTATTCCATCAAGGCGCGAGTAAGCCGACGCTTGTATCGAACCAAACGCGACTATACATTTCTTGAGACGTGCTCCATCAGCGCGAATGTGGCCCTGTCGGCAGAAATATGGCCGAATCGATGCCGTCTGGTGATATGCACCTTCCTGTCGGGGATGTTCAGCCCGGAGGGATTTTCCAATATCCTTGCAAGGCTTGGTGATCCGCCGGTGATTTTCTATGGCGTGGATATGAATCTATTCACAGGGGGGTGCCATTATCCCAGGGATTGCCGTCAATATACTTCCGATTGCGCGGATTGCCCGGCAATCCTGCCCGCGGCACGCTTCCTGGTGGAAAGGAACTTCCAGAAGAAACTTGGCATGGTGCGCTCGCTGGTCAACCATACTGTTGTGGCTTCATCCGACGAGCACCGCAGGCAGATAGCAGCGTCTCGCATCTTTGGTGAGTCCGATATACGGGAGATCCTGATGTCGGTGAGTAATGAGGTGTACGGTGCTAATGAGTCTTCACGCCAGTTGCTCAAGGTCGGTTATGGGTTCGGCAACAGGACGCTGTTGGTGAGGTCTTCCTCGGAGCCAAGAAAAGGCGGTAAGCTTTTCGTCGAGTGCATCAAGCTGTTGCGTGCGGAATCGACCGAAATGCTCTGTTCTCTGGATATCATTGCCGTGGGGGATCAGTTTATTGCCGAGCAACTGCGTCCGCTGGGGATCAACGTCTATTCTCCGGGGTATGTCGCGAACGAAAGCGAATTATCCAAGTTGTATAGTGTGTCCGATTTCTTCATCAACCCGTCTTTGGCTGACGGGGGGCCGATGATGCTTGCGCAATCGTTGATGTCCTGTACGCCAGTGATCAGCACAGACGTTGGTCTTGCCAGAGACCTTGTGGTGTCGGGCATGACGGGCACGATTTTGGACGAAGCGTCGCCATCCAGGTTGGCATCGGTGATCGGGAATTACTACCGTAAATCAGACCAGGAACTGGCCCAAATGCGGCTGGAGGCAAGGAAGGCAGCGATGACGCTCCTCAGCAAAGATGTGTACATGGGCAAACTTTCCAACTTGATCAAGGCGAAAGTGGGATATTGAAATGGGAGTAAGGGTTCTTGTCACCGGTGCCGGAGGGGATAGCGCACAGGGGGTGATACGCGCATTAAGGAAAGCACCGCATGATTATGTGATCGCCTCGGTCTGCATCGGCAAGCACAGCCCCGGTTTGTTCATGAGCGATATCCGGGAGATCGCCCCCCCGATTGCACTGGAGATAGAATATATAGAGTTCCTGATCGAGTTTGTTCACCGGCATGCCATCGATATACTCATTCCAACGATCGATGGCGAACTGCCATTGATCTGCAAATACCGTTCCGAGATAGAGCAGCGTTCTAAAGCGAAGGTGATCATAGGGTCTTCGGAATCAGTTGAGATATGCGTAGATAAACTGGCAGCCTCCCGATACCTGTCTGACGTTGCCGTCGATCAGCCGTTGACGATGGCTGTGGCCGATGCCGCGCAGATAAGTGACATGATCGCCAGCGGCACAAAGGTGATCATGAAGCCCAGGGTGGGGGGCGGATCAAAAGGCATCCGTATTCTTGACGCGGCTGCGCTGGAGAATACAGACTGGTTGAATGGAGAGAATATCTACCAACACTACGACGAGTACAGCAAGGAGTTCACGGCTGTCGTCATGAAAGATGGTGCATCTATCGCTGCGACTGCTGTTTTGGAACGCATACTGTCGGGCGGCCGTACTGTCTGGTGCAAGCGTGTGCCGGGTGCGGAATATGAGGATATGTTGAGGACGGTCGCACATGGCTTGGATATACCTTATCTCAATATACAATTCGGCCTGGTTGATGGCGTGCCCCATGTGTTCGACCTGAATCCAAGGTTCTCAGGCTCGACCGGAGTGTTTTCCGAGATATTCAATGGGCCTCACCTGCTGGTGCAAAGTCATGTTCATGGCGCTATGCCGCCATTCGCCTGTGCTGACGGATATTTCGAGTCGGTCAGATACTTTGAGGATTTGATTTTTAACCGACATGCAAATTGATTATCCGACGCTGCCAGCTGTCAAATATGTGGCATTCGATTTTTGCGGGACTTTGGCCGAGTTATTGCCGGGTACGAGCGAGTTGCTGCAGGGATTTGTCAGGGACACTTATGGTTTGGAAGTTTCCGCTCCCGCCGTACAAGACGCGCTCAGGAATACATCCCTCGAATTGCCGTACAGCTCTGTAAAGATAAATTCCAGAGAATTGCGCACAAGCTACTACTATGAGTTCAATGCGCGACTACTTGACTATCTGGGGTGCACACCTGCGCTGCCCGATGAGCTCTATGATCATTTCAGCGCGCACAAACGTCACTGGACGATCAAACCGGGTGGACGCGAATTGCTGGATGAGCTGCGACGCCGGGGGTACGAACTCGTCGTTGCGAGTAATTTCGATGACAATCTGGAAACGCTTTTGGTCGGGCTCGGTGTGCGCGATTCATTTTCACACCTGTTCGTATCTGCGGTACTAGGGGTTGAGAAACCTTCCGCAGCGTTCTATGAATGTATTGTGGCTGGGCTTGGTTGCGAGCCGGGACAGATTGTCATGGTAGGCGACGACCTTGTTCTGGATATATATCCATCAAGTGCGGTCGGCATGAACAACATTCATCTTGGCCACGATGCGGGGGAGAAAGTATCGCGCTGGGTTAAAGAGGGCTCTGGACAATATATACAAGTTACAGACTTTGCCGGTATTCTCGAGGTCTTGCCGGGACCCGCAGCCCGATAGCCGGAGCGACCGCTGCTGAAACCCGTGTCACTAACTTAATGCTAGACGATATGAGACTACATGGCAGAACTTCAATCTTCGCATCTGCCGCGACCCTTTCTTTATTGCTGATATTTTTGCAGGAGGGCTTTAATTACTACGCCTCTGCGCAGGTGTTGGCGATGTTGTTCGTGTTGTATCAGGTGCTTAAAACAAGGTCGACTTTGACAAATTCGAGCAGTGTCATATCCATCTTGATTCTGCTGATCTTGTTCATGACGGTCACGGCAGCCGTATCGCCGATGGTGGTGAGTAGGAACAGCTCCAATATCATGATGACTGTGGTCGGTATCATAATTTATGCCGCTATCATCATTTGTTTGCCGAACTTCAGACCAAGAAGTGTTGGCAGCGTGCTTCATGTGTTCAGGTATGCGTCGGCTTCGACCATTGTTGTTTTAGCCAGCTTGCTTGTCATTGCGGACATGAATATCGTGCCCGGCCTGAACCGCTATGCGCTGTTGTTGCAAAACAGCAGATTGGTGACAAATTATTCGTCGCTGGATGTTTTGCAGCGGGAAGTGGATGCGAAATTAATGGCAGGTATTCCGCCCAGGGTGGATCTCTTCTATGGGGAGGCGAGCTTTCTTGCTATCGTGATATTGGCGTGTGCGGCATGCTATCTGATTGCGACCCGGCTGCTTGTGAAGTCGGCGGCGAAGGAGGTTGAGGCTGGTGTAGTCAAAAGATTTCATCCGGGCAAACGCAGCCACATGCTCATCCTGATCGCAGCCATATTCTCTCTCATCTACATTCAATCTTTGAGTTCAATCATCTACGCGGGGCTGTTGGTTGTGTACGGCCTAGCCCAGAGTGAGCGAAGAAGATGGCTATCTGTCACGAATCTGAAGCTGTTCATGCTCGCGTTGGTTCTTATGGCGATCGTGGGGGCGTATAGCTATGAAACCTTGTTGCACCGTATCACGACTATGAATGAGAGTTTGAGTTTCTCGCAACGCTTCGGGGTGATCTTCGAGTTCGGAATTGAGGATTATCTGTTCGGATTGAGTGATGAGGCGAAGATACCCGAGGAGGGCTTCCACAACAGTTTGTTCTACCTATTGGCGGTAGCCGGAATGGCGGGGATCTTCTATCTGGCGCAAATCCTGCGCACTGCCTATCGCTTGTCCATACCGTTCAGGCTCTCCGCGTTCTCGCTGCTTGTTGTCCTGGCGATCGTGATGCAGAACGGCGCGATATTCAGCCCCAACAAAGTTGTGTTGATGGCGTTGGTGCTCTTCCCGCTTTCTTGTGCGAGAGCGATCTATTCATACCAACCGGTTCAAGCAAAAGTGCTGGCAGCATGAGCAGGAAAGAGGGCATGTTACCGAAGTATCGCGTGCTGTTGGTGGAGCTGGAGCCGACGCATTACAAGACAGACCTGTGGAATGTGGTTGCGGCATCCGGGACGGCGGAAGTCTTTGCGATCTATACGCAAGCCAAGAATTGGTCACCGGATGGGGGGCACAACTACCTGAGATTCCCAAGGTCGGAATATGAATACGCCGTGCTGACGGGGCGTGGTCTGCTGGGCACCTTGCGTGCTGCGCTGTTTGTGATGAAAAGTATCATTGCCCGCAAGACGGATGCAGTGCTGGTTTGCGGTTATTCGCAGATCCCGACGATATGTGCCCTGCTGGTCAGCTTCATATTGCGCAGAAGATTCCTTTTGTTCGTGGATGAGTTCAATAACGCGAGGCCGCCCGGCCGTTTCAGCACGCTTAAGCTGATCGTGCGCGAGTCACTCCGGAAGTTCTGCTTTAACTATGCGGCAGCGGTGCTGGTATGCGGGCGCAAAGGGATTGAATCTGCCGAGAAGGCCGGCTGCCAAGCCGGAAAGATCCACGATTTCCCGTATGTCATAGATGTGGCGAGGGTCCGGAAGGATGCCCCCGAAGTCATTCCTGAGCCATGCCTGGCCGATGTCGGCGGCGGTAGCACTGTGATCTTTTTCAGCGGGCGCATGATAGAGCGCAAAGGCTTGCCCACCTTGTTTGCGGCGCTTGCATCGCTGGATGCTGGCGAGGAATGGGTGTTGTGGATAGAGGGTGCCGGGCCGGAGCTTGAGAGATATATGGGTATGGCGCGCGAATATGGGCTGGATGCGCGCTGTCGCTTTCTGGGATTTTGCCAATATGACCTGCATAGCTGGCTGATCCGTTCGGCGGATATCGTTGTCGTGCCATCTCTGGAAGACAACTGGGGAATCGTCGTGGACGAGGGGCTGCAATTGGGAAAGGTGGTGATCTCCAGCGATGCGACAGGTTCGGGCCGCGACAGGATCGAGAATGGGATCAATGGTCACATCTTCCCTGCCGGCAATTCGCGGGCGCTGGCAGATATACTGGCACCTTTGCTTGGCGGCGGTCTGGCAGAAGATGCAGTCGGTGAGGCGGCCAGAAATAGTCCTCGCAATATCAAGCCGGCAGACAATCTGTCCACACTATCGAGAATCATTCAGGGGTCGTGATTTGAAACAATCGAACAAATTTCTTTGGGTGGGCGGAATATTCGACGAGAAGACCGTCAAAAATTTCCCTTCCATCAGTCCGGCGGCCAATTTTTGGCAGCGCGGTTTTGCCGAGGCGCTGCAGCAGCATGGCAGCAGCGTCGATGTGATCGGCCATCCTGTTGAGCGTGTTTGGCCGTTCGGCAGATTGGGTATCGACAGTGCCCTGGCTGAATTGCCGCAGGGTTTCGAAGGAAAGCCGGTGGGCTATATCAATGCCCCCTTCCTGCGCGGGCCGGTTCAATATGTGAACTACTTGCGTGCAGCCAAGGCGCATGTACTCGAAACGGGCAGGAAGCCTGACTATGTGATGACCTTCTCATGTCTCAGCCGCGCGAATGATTGGACGCCTACGGCTGCTGCGGCAAAATCTTTGCGCAAGCGATTCGGTGCGCCGTGGATATGCGTCGTGGGTGACGGGATCGCGCCGCCCGGTGCGGATGGCTACATTTACAATACATGGGGATATTTCGACGACCCATCTTCGCCATCTCCCAAGATATTCCTGGATGGTGGCGTGCCTTCGGTTGGAAATGCGGCCTCACTGGGGGCCGCTCCCGCTGCGGAAAGAAAAGTGCTGATGTTCATGGGCGCGCTAACGCCGCACGCCGGGGTGTCATGGCTGGCCAGAGCGTTCCATTCTATTCGGGATGAAGATGTGGAATTGTGGATCAGCGGCAGGGGGGAGAACGAAGAGTTGCAGCAGCTTGCGTTGATCGACAAACGCATCAAGATCATGGGCTTCGTCAGCGAAAAGGAATTGAATGAACTTGCCGCTCAAGTGAGCGTGTTTGTGAATCCCCGCCCCGGAGATTTTGAACCTAACAAGCTTAACTATCCGTCCAAGCTACTGCACTATTTCGCATACGAGAAGCCGGTCATCTCGACACTCACGCCGGGCGTGAGCCCTGAATACGAGGCAGTATTGATCCCTGTGCGGGAGGAGACAGAAGCATGTCTGGCCGATACCATCCGCAGTGCGGTGAATATGTCCCGGGAAGAGTTCGAGGCTGCTCGCGCAAGGATCAAGGAATTCAACGCAACCCATTCGTGGGCGTTCCAGGTGAAGCGATTCACCTCTTGGCTCGAAACACGAAAGTGATTCTAATTTTGGATCGATTCTGATAATGGCTATCCCATTCAATAAACCCTATCTGACTGGCAACGAGTTGGAAAACATCGCCGAGGCGCACCGGATAGGGCAGCTCGCGGGTGATGGCAGTTTTACACGCCGCTGCAACCAGTGGCTGGAGCAGCGTACCGGTTGTCATAAGGCATTGCTGACACACTCGTGCACGGCAGCGTTGGAGATGGCGGCGATCTTGGCCGATATCCAGCCGGGGGACGAAGTCATCATGCCTTCCTACACCTTTGTGTCGACTGCCAATGCTTTCGTGTTGCGCGGCGGTGTGCCGGTGTTCGTGGATATCAGGCCGGATACATTGAATATCGATGAAACGCTGATCGAAGCGGCGATCACGCCCAAGACTAAAGCTATCGTGCCGGTTCACTACGCAGGTGTCGCCTGTGAGATGGATGAAATCATGGCAATCGCGGAGCGGCATGGCTTGATCGTCATCGAAGATGCGGCACAGGGTGTGATGGCGACCTACAAGGGCAAGGCGCTGGGTTCGATAGGGCACCTCGGGTGCTATTCCTTCCATGAGACGAAAAACATCATCTCCGGTGAAGGCGGTGCACTGCTGATCAATGATCCGCTGTTGGCCGAGCGCGCAGAGATCATCAGGGAGAAGGGCACCAACCGTAGCAAATTCTTCAGGGGGCAGGTGGATAAATACACCTGGGTGGACATCGGTTCGTCTTACCTGCCCGGAGAGATCATTGCTGCCTTCCTTTGGGCGCAGATGGAGGCCGCATCCGAGATCACGTCGAGAAGACTGAAAATATGGCAACGCTATCATGCGGCGTTCGGTCAACTGGAGCAGCAAGGCCGAGTGAGACGACCGCATATCCCGTCTGAATGTGAGCAAAATGCGCATATGTATTATTTGTTGCTGAACGACCTGAAAGATCGGTCGATATTCATCAACTTTATGAAGCAGCACGGTGTTTTCTGCGTGTTCCATTACGTTCCTTTGCATAGTGCTCCGCAAGGTGAGTCAAGCGGCCGGCCGGCGAGTGAATTGCTATTTACTCAGGAACTGTCTGACAGGTTGGTGCGTTTGCCGCTTTGGGTGGGGTTGGATGAATGGCAGCAGGATGTGATCGACAAATCGATCGAATATCTCATGGGTGGTGCGGGTTGTTGAGTGTTCATCCGGGATATTTCGTGCAGTTTGACGAGAGCCTGCGACTCCGGAAGGATCTTTAGATCCTCCACAATCATGACAGCTAGTGCTTGCATATCGAATCGACTCTTCAGCTTGCCCGCTAGGGGCTAATGCTTCCCAAGCCTTTTGAATTAAATAAACATGAAATACTTGAGACTTCTTCACGTAATCCCATCGCTCGATCCTGCCCATGGTGGAACGGTAGAAGGGCTAAAGCAGTTAGGTGCCGCACTGATTAAGATCGGTCATAGTGTGGATGTGGTCACGCTTGATATGCCTGATGATCTTTGCGTAACAGTGCATCCTTTCTCAGATGTGGTCGCTCTGGGCCCAGCAAGACTGAATTACCGATATTCTTCCAAGCTGATTCCATGGTTGAAAGAACACGCTGAGAGATATGACGCTGTAATGGTGGAGGGGTTGTGGCAGTTCCATGGTTTTGCGACGTGGCGTGCCCTTCGTCGGAAGGATGTCCCGTACTTCGTGTTCACCCATGGGATGCTGAGTCCCTGGTTCAAAAAAGCCTATCCGCTGAAACACCTCAAGAAATGGTTGTATTGGCCGTGGGCGGAATATCAGGTATTGCGCCATGCCAAGGCTGTCTTGTTCACAACAGATGAGGAGCGTTTGTTGTCACGCGAATCGTTCTGGCTTTATCGTTGCCGGGAGGCGGTCATCGGTTATGGTACGGTTCGGTTATCCGGTGATTCGGATGCGCAGCGAGAGAAGTTTCTGGCATCGTATCCAGAACTGAGGGGCCGACGCATCTTCCTTTTCTTGAGCAGGATCCACGAGGTGAAGGGATGCGATCTATTGGTTGCTGCCTTTGCCAAAGTTGCCACCCGGGATACGAATCTGCGTCTGGTTATGGCCGGGCCGGATCAAACGGGCTGGAAGGATGAGTTGGTTGCACTTGCGGTGCACTTGGGGGTGGCGGACAGGATCGTATGGACGGGCATGATCTCCGGGGACTTGAAGTGGGGGGCGTACCATGCCGCAGAGGTTTTTGTATTGCCTTCCCATCAGGAGAATTTCGGGGTTGTGGTCGCCGAGGCTTTGTCCTGCAGGCTGCCGGTTCTGATCTCGAACAAGGTGAATATCTGGCGTGAGGTGGAGGCAGAAGGGGCGGGAATCGTCGCGGAGGATGATCTCGCGGGGGCGGAGACAATGCTGACAAGATGGCTGGATATGGACGATGGAAGCAGGTCTGAAATGCGGACAAGAACACAGGTGTGTTTTGATAGGCACTTTGAAATAGGCAAGGCGGCAGAACGGCTGTCGCGACTGGTCATGGAAGGCGTGCGTCGATCATGAAGACTCAGGACTTGCAAACGTTCCGGCTGCCTGCGGGGTTTCGGGGGGCATCGGCTTTCAAGGTGCAATTGTGGTGGCTTGTGCAATCGACATTATTCGGAATGTCGCCCCAATTCATGTATGGATGGCGTCGTTTCCTGTTGAAGTTGTTTGGTGCAAGTATCGGGCGAGGCGCTCTTATCCGGCCATCCGCCCGAGTGACCTATCCATGGAAGGTCACCTTGGGCGACTGGGTCTGGATAGGCGACAACGCAGAGCTGTATAGTTTGGGTGAGATAGAGATTGGGGCAAATGTCGTGATCAGTCAGCGCAGTTACCTGTGCGCGGCGACACATGATTACACCAAACCATCATTCGATATGATTTCGAAGAAGATAGTCATCGAGGATGAGGTCTGGGTGGCCGCGAACTGTTTCGTGGCGCCGGGAATAAGAATTGGGCGCGGTGCGTTGATCGGAGCTTGCAGTTCGGTGTTTGATTCGATGCCTTCTGGCATGATCTGTGTGGGTTCCCCTGCCAAGCCCGTGAGGCCGCGTGCATCCTAGACCGCATATGCGATCCCTTGTTGCGTCTGCATTGATATCCGTGGGTCGTTGCGGCGATCGCTGGAATTAAGGATCAAGTCTTGCGAATCTTGATTCTCTCTCTTAATTATTCTCCTGAGCTAACCGGAATAGGCAAATACTCCGGCGAAATGGCGGAGTGGCTTGCAGCCCGAGGGCATGAGGTTAGGGTGGTGACAGCGCCACCGTATTATCCGCAATGGAAGATCACCGATGGGTATGCGAATGCCTGGAGCAGAGAACAGTTACAAGGGGCAAGGTCCAATGGGGAGAGGTCAGTAGGTCGGAATGTAGGTCGGACTTCAGTCCGACAGCAGCTTGTCGGGTTGAAACCCGACCTACGAATGTGGAGGCTTGCCGGACTGAAGTCCGACCTACGGGGGGGGCGGTTCGCTGGTTGTCTATCGCTGCCCTTTATGGGTTCCGGCCAAGCCTTCCGGCTTGAAGCGCGTCTTGCATTTGGCCAGTTTTGCCTTATCCAGTTTGCCGGTAATGTTGCGCCAAGCTTTCTGGCGACCGGATGTGGTGTGGGTGGTCGAGCCCCCTTTATTCTGTGCTCCTCAGGCGTGGTTGGTCGCACGGCTTTCCGGTGGCAAGGCTTGGCTGCATATTCAAGACTATGAAGTGGATGCGGCATTCGATCTTGGTTTGCTGAAAGGACAGCTGTTGCGTCGGCTGGTGGCAGCAGGTGAGCGATGGTTGATGCGCAGGTTTGACCGGGTCTCGACTATCTCGCAACGCATGGTGGAACGCGCGGTGTCGAAGGGTGTTGCCTCGGAGCGAGTGCTGCTGTTCCGGAATTGGGTGGATATTCAGGATTCGGGATTCGGGCATCAGGAATCTGTAAAGGTGGGCTATCGTGCCCAGTTGGGGATTGCGGCAGATGCAGTGGTGGCGTTGTATTCCGGCAATATGGGCGGCAAGCAGGGGTTGGAGATTTTGGCGGAAGCGGCAAAGATCTATGGGGAGGGCAGTTGTCGGACTGAAGTCCGACCTGCAGGGATGGCAGAGACAGATGGGCGTCGGGATGAATTGCAACCAGCAGAGGTTGTATTCGTGTTCTGCGGAAATGGTGCCGGGCGTGATGATTTGGTTGCGCTATGTGAAGATTTGCCCAATGTGCAGGGGTACGAGATGCAGGCACTGGCGGGATGCAAAAGTCTGATCGGCAATTTTGACTGCATCTATTGCGAGTGTTCGTTCGTGGAGTTGTATAAGGGACAGAAACTGGCGGGCGATGTGATCGCCTATCTTGGGGCGCTGGATTTCGTCTTGTCCGGAATATACAACCCGTCATATGACCGTGGCGGAAATTGCATTCAGGCCGATTTGCTGTTTGAAAAGATGTGAGAGGCTTTACGTTTACGTGGCTGCAAGAAATTAATGCCGAAAAAATGGAGTGATAGGCGGGAGCTCGATTTATCAGGCGATTATAAAGATTGCGATCGCCCGTAAATCAAGCTTCCACAATGCCGCAAATTCGATACTCTTGGCTGTGGTTGGTTTTTGGAAACTTTATTTGGACGAAGTAAAACGTTTCATTTGGCCGATATCTTGAGTTACACTTGGCCGCAATGAACAGGCCAATTTTTCATCCCCGTTTTGTGCTTCCTCGCCTGACCGAGGCGTTACAGGATACGCCTGTGGTGCTGATCCACGGACCGCGCCAATGCGGCAAGACCACGCTCGCCCGCACGGTGGGTGATGCGGCTGGCTATGCCTATATCAGTTTCGACGATGAGGTGTTGCGCGCATCGGTTCTGGCCGATCCGGTGGGGTTTGTGGCAGATTTGCCGGACAAGGTGGTGTTGGATGAGGTGCAGCGGGTTCCTGAATTGTTTACTGCGCTAAAGGTTGCGGTAGATCGTGACCGGCGACCGGGGCGGTTTATTCTGACCGGTTCGGCCAACGTGCTATTGGTGCCGCGCTTGGCGGACTCGCTGGCAGGGCGCATGGAAATTTTGCGACTGCATCCGCTCGCGCAGTCTGAACTGGCAGCCAAGCAACCTGACTTTCTGGGTGCGTTGTTTGGGGAGGGTTTCACCCAAAGGTGGCAAGAACCCCTGCGGGGCAAGACGACGCAACAGGCAAGGTTGGGCAAGGAGCTTGCCGAGCGGATTGCCGGCGGCGGCTATCCCGCCGCGCTTGCCCGGCCGTCGTCACGCAGGCGTGTCACCTGGTATCGTGATTACATCGAAACGCTGGTGCAGCGCGATGTGCGGGATATGGCACGCATCAGTTCGCTGGACGTGTTGCCGCGTTTGCTTGCCCTGGCGGCCGGGCAGACGGCGAGGTTGCTCAATGTGGCCGATCTGGCATCGCCCTTTCAGTTAAGCCGCCCGACGATTCGCGATTATGTGACGTTGCTGGCGCGCGTATTTTTACTGGAAGAATTGCCGCCCTGGCATAACAATCGGTTGAGCCGGCTTGTCAAAACTCCAAAACTCCATTTGGGTGATACGGGGCTTGCGTGCGCTTTGCTTGGAGTAGATGCCGCTGCGTTGTGGGCGAATCGCGCCCTGCTGGGGCAGCTATTGGAAACTTTCATTTTGCAGGAGTTGCGCCGCCAGGCAAGTTGGCGGGATGATCCGGTCGCTTTCTACCATTTCCGGGATAAAGACGGCGTTGAAGTGGACATCGTCATGGAGGGCAGCGGGCAGCATGTGGCCGGAATTGAGGTGAAGGCCGCCGCTACGGTAACGGCGGCAGATTTTCGCGGATTGCGAAAATTGCAGGAAAGCGCAATGGGGCGCTTTGGCGGCGGGGTTGTTTTATATGATGGCGAAATGACGGCCCCTTTTGGGGATGGATTGTTTGCGGTGCCGATACGAAGTTTATGGAACGGTGTCTGATGAAATTATTGATGTTATGCGCGTCCTGATTCACGGTATCAATTACTCCCCCGAGCTTACAGGTATCGGCAAATACACCAGCGAGATGGCGGAGTGGCTTGCCGCGCAGGGGCATGAGGTGCGAGTGGTGACGGCGCCGCCTTACTATCCGCAGTGGAGGGTGGCGGAGGGGTATGTCAATGGGTGGCAGAAAGAGCAAAGGCAAATCCCCCCCGCCCCCCCTTTGGAAAAAAAGGGGGCATTATCAGGCGGTAGGTCGGGTTTTAACCCGACAGGTCGGGATGAATCCCGACCGACAGAAAATGGTGTGACGATTTATCGCTGCCCGGTGTGGGTGCCGGCGCGGCCTTCCGGGTTGAAGCGGCTGCTGCATCTGGCGAGCTTTGCGCTGTCCAGTTTTCCGGTCATGCTGTACCAGGTGTTCTGGCGTCCGGAGGTGATTCTGACTATTGAGCCCCCTTTGTTTTGCGCGCCGGCATCCTGGTTATGCGCGAGGCTGTCCGGGGCCAGGTCCTGGCTGCATGTGCAGGATTTTGAGGTGGATGCCGCGTTCGGGCTGGGCATCCTGCGCGCGCGCTGGTTGCGCAACCTTGTTGGCGGTCTGGAGGGCTGGCTGATGCGCCGCTTCGATAAGGTCTCGACGATTTCGCCCAATATGATCCGTCGCCTGCTCAGGAAGGGTGTGCTTCCGGAAAAGACGGTGCTGTTCACCAACTGGGTGGATGTGGATGCCATATTTCCGTTGCGCGGCCCGAGTGCGATGCGCCAACAGTTGGGAATTCCTGTGGGCACTGTCATTGCGCTGTATGCGGGGAACATGGGGGAAAAGCAGGGTCTGGAGGTTGTGTTGGATGCGGCTGCCCGGCTGTCCGATAAAGAGGGTATGCAATTTGTGCTGTGCGGGGACGGTGCGGCGCGCCAGCGTTTGCAGCAGAAATATGCGGGCCTTGCCAATGTGCGCTGGCTGCCGCTGCAGCCTGTGGCGCGGTTGAACGATTTGCTCAATCTGGCGGATATCCATCTGCTGCCGCAACGGGCCGGCGCGGAAGACTTGGTGATGCCTTCGAAATTGACGGGTATGCTGGCCAGCGGCCGTCCCGTCGTTGCTACCGCGAACAAGGGCACACAGATCGCCGCAGTGCTGGCGGATTGCGGTGTGGCGGTGGAACCGGATAATGCGGCAGAATTTGCAAGTGCCATCCTGCGCCTAGCTGCGGATGCGGCGGGACGGGTGAACATGGGGGAGCTGGCGCGCGCCTATGCGCTTGCGCATTGGGCAAGAGAGAGTGTGATGTCGGAATTCGACAGGCAGTTAAAGGGCATGGCGGGCAGCCACACCTGATTATGAAACTCGCCATGCCCGTTTCCCCCTCCCCAACCCTCCCCCGGGGGGAGAGGGGGCAAACGAATCGCTGCGCGAGTTTCACGTTAAAGGAGCTGTGAATGCCATATCGCAAGGGAATGCTGCGACCGCACGCGGGTGAATTGAGTATCTTTCACCGGATGCTGGATGCGTCGATCATTCTTGTGGCGCTGTGGGCAAGTGCACAGAGCTATGGCGTTGCGCTCGGGGTGCACTACGCGTTGGCCGGTGTGCTGGCGGTGGTGGGCTTCCTGTTTTTTGCCGAGTGGCAGGGCTTGTATGGTTCCTGGCGCGCCGAACCGATCAGGCGCGAGGCGTGGACGATCACATCGATCTGGCTGTTGACCGTGTGCGTGCTCCTGGTGCTGGGCTTTTTCGGCAAGGCCTCGATACAGTTCTCGCGCGTCACCATCCTGGCCTGGATGCTGGCCACCCCGGTTCTGCTGGTCGGCGAGCGGGTGTTGTTGCGCTATCTGCTGCGGCAGTTCAGAAAATCCGGTTTGAACACGCGCTCGATCGCCATCGCGGGAGGGGGCAGCAAAGCGGCCGCGCTGATCGAGGTGATCAACCAGTCGCCCTGGATGGGATTGCGGGTGCAGGGTGTCTATGATGACGAGGGCGCGTCCGCGCAGCCGGAGGGGAGTTCGGCGGACCGGAGTCTGGAGCAACTCTTGCGGCTGGTGAATACGCGGCAAGTCGATAGCGTCTATTTGACTTATTCGGCACAACAGGAGGCGAAGATCCGGAA
>Ga0210041_1001778_pt1 | contig 19659 bp, 16 predicted proteins | sample CryGeymeta201503_FD_183973 | JGI IMG/M metagenome (GOLD analysis project Ga0210041, IMG submission 183973) | Groundwater microbial communities from Crystal Geyser aquifers in Utah, USA - Crystal Geyser metaG 2015-03 (SPAdes) (version 2) | ecosystem: Environmental > Aquatic > Deep subsurface >... | reverse complement strand
TATGTGGAGTTGCATAAGGCGGGGAGACATTTTAAGGGTAAGTCGCCGTTTACGAATGAAAAGACCCCATCATTTTTTGTGTCGCCAGAACGGGGAATGTATTATTGTTTTTCGACTAGTCAGGGTGGGGATATTTTTCGTTTTATTGAGGTGATGGAAGGAGTTGATTTTAAGGGGGCTCTTAAAATTTTGGCGGAAAAAGCGGGAGTGGAGTTAGTACCGGAAAATCCCCAGAAAAAAACTGAGCGCGACCAGTTGTACGCAGTCTTGGAGCAAGCTACTCAATATTTTGAAAATAAACTAGCCAGTCATGGGCCAGCCAGAGCTTATTTAGAAAACCGGAGCGTCACCGCTGAAACAATTAAAAAATGGCGAATTGGCTATGCACCTGGTCCGCCTGAAGCTGGTTGGCGGGAATTGCGTCAGCATTTGAATACGGCTGGTTATAACGACACCTTGCTTCTTAAGGCCGGCTTGATTAAGACCACTGATGTGGGTAAAGAGCCGTTTGATGTTTTTCGTGACCGAGTCATGTTTCCGTTACGAGATCAGAATGGGAAAGTGGTCGCTTTTTCTGGACGAATTTTGGCTAAGGACACTGAGGCGCCTAAATATGTTAATTCTCCAGAGACAGACCTTTATCACAAGTCTGACTTACTTTATGGCTATGATATGGCTAAACACAGTATTCGCCAGCTCGGTTTTTGGTTGATTGTTGAAGGGCAATTTGATGTCGTGATGAGTCATCAGGCCGGCTACAGTAATACGGTAGCTGTTTCTGGTACCGCTCTTACCACTCATCACGTACAACTACTGGAGCGTTTATCAAATAAAGTGGTCCTTGCCTTGGATGCTGATAAGGCCGGAATAGCAGCGATGAAGCGGGCGGCAGATTTGATGTTACGGCGAGGGATTGATGTTAAGGTGGCGGCTCTACCCGATGGAGCCGACCCGGCTGATATGGTACAGAAGGATATTAAGGTCTATAAAAATGCGGTGGGGCATTCTGTCCATGTGATTGAATTTCTTTTGACACATTTAAAAAATACTATTACCGATGAGAGGGCATTTAAATTACGGGCGCGAGAGGAAGTTATTCCGTTTGTGACTTTAATTCCAAACCATATTGACCAAGAACATTTTGAAGGAGTGATTGCCACGGCTCTTGGTACCACCAAAGATGCTGTTCATTTTGAGGTAACCAGATTGCTAGAAGAAAGTGAACGTCAATCCATCTCATCCAAGTCAGTCATCAATATTAATACTACCTCAGTAACCTCTCCCTATAATCCTACCCACAGAAAAGATGTTACTTTGTTATATCTACTAGCGGCTGTCAGTGTAGTTTCGGCTGAGGTTCGTTCCGTGCTTGAGGTTGAAGTTGATAGTATTACAAACTCTAATATAGATGATTTGATAAAATCATTACCCGATTCAGCCCTAGATAAAATTATTTTTCAACTCGAGGAGTCTTATGAGAAAAGCTCACCGCTAATTGTTTATGAAGAGCTAGTGCATAAACTAGAACAGCTACGCCGACTATATTTGGACGAACAATTGGCATTGTTACGCAGTCAGTTGACTGAAAATCCAGAGGTCAGTAGTGAGGTGTTGCCAAAAATCTTGGAATTACAAAAAAAGAAACAATTACCGCCGTACACTGTCGATATTTTCTCGAAGCTTTAGTCGAGATGATAGCACTGGACATTTTTGGTATTTTCTGTATAGTTGTGCTCACGTATGGCCAAAGCCAAAAAAGTCATAAAAAAAGTCATAAAAAAAGTGGCCAAAACCGCTAAAACAGTAGCCAAAAAAACCGTAGCCAAAAAGACTATCAAAAAAGTCGCAGCTACAAAAAACACCAGTAAATCAAGCAAAAAAGTTGCCAAGAAGAAAGTATTTGCCAAGAAGAAACCAGCCAAGACCGCAGTCAAGAAAAACACCTTTAAAAAAGGTGATGTTAGGTCTGCTAAAAAATTAATGTCTAAAAAACCAATCACTGAGAAAAAAGCGATTGTAAAAAAATCAACTGTCAAGAAGGTTGTTCCTAAAAAACTCACCCACCGCGAAAAAATTTTAGAACTTAAGGCGACGGAATTGATGAAGCTCGGTCGCGAGCGAGGTTACGTTACTTATGATGAATTGTTGCGTTCATTCCCGGAAATTGAAAAGGATGTCATGTTCCTTGATGAACTCTATGAACGTTTTTCGGTGGCTGGTATTGATGTCCTTAAAAGTGGTGGAATGTTAGGGGATGATCCCGCCGAAGAACTCTTAGCCCAGAAGAACGCTTTTAAACGTAATGACAGTAGTTATGATTCAATTCAAATGTATTTGCGTGAAATTGGTCAGTATCCACTATTAAATGCCTTAGAGGAAAGAGTCTTGGCCAAGAGAATTTTTGATGGCGACAGCGAAGCCCGTAATTTACTAGCCCGAGCGAACCTGCGTCTAGTAGTTTCAATTGCTAAAAAATATGTCGGCCGTTCTCCAGATTTGACCTTGCTCGACTTAATTCAAGAAGGCAATCTCGGTCTCTTTAAGGCAGTCGATAAATTTGATTTTACTAAAGGTTTTAAGTTTTCAACCTATGCTACTTGGTGGATTAGACAGGCTATTACTAGAGCCCTAGCCGATCAGTCACGCACTATTCGTATTCCAGTTCATATGGTTGAAACGATGGCTAAGTATAAGCAGGTTTTTCGTCGTCTTTCTCAAGATTTAGGGCGTGACCCCTTGTCAGAAGAAATTGCCACTGAAATGGGAGTTGAAGTTGAAAAAATCTATCAGATAGAAAAAATAAGCCAGGAGACCATTTCACTGGAATTACCAATTGGAGATGATGATGATCATTCTCGATTATCAGATTTTATTGCTGATGATAAAATTACTTCACCGGATCAAGAGGTGTCACATAGCATTCTGACTGATCAAATTACCGAAATCCTTGATACCTTATCTGAGAAAGAAAGAAAAATTCTAGAAATGCGTCATGGGCTAATTGATGGAACCTATCATACTCTAGAGGAGGTGGGGAAGGAATTTGGGGTGACGCGTGAACGTATTCGTCAGATTGAAGCCAAGGCGTTGGAAAAGATTAGACAGCATGATAAGGCGAGACGATTGAAGAGTTACTAGTCGGACAGACACACAGAGCGCATTGTTTTGTTGCGACTGCGGCAAGTTGCAGCTCACTGTACGTTAAGTACGGCTCGCAGCAACTTCCTTGCGCGCCTAGCACTGTATCTCTGTGAGCCAGTCCTTGACCCATACTGAAGGAATTACTATTCACTGTTTGATAACAAAAAGCCATAGCATTGCTGTGGCTTTTTGTTACAATAGAGGGCATGAAGACGTTGTCCTTTCATTTTCTCTTGCTGACTGTCTATACCCGTTGAGAAATTGTTCTTGATTATTTTGGTACCGTTTGGCGTGGCTATGTTGTACTAACTTTATTTTGATGATGCACAGTAACAATATGAAACAATTTTTTTCAACACTATTCAAGATTTTTGGTTTCTTTCTGATCATTCCAGGGGTGCTTATTGTTGGAGGAATAGTCCTATTACTGATGTTTATTTTTGGAGTAAGTGTTTGGGATCGTGTACAGAGTGGCTCTGATACTATTGCTTCATATGATTGTGGAGACGCAAAAATCGATCTCGTTTTTTCTACTAAGGTCACCATTGAAGATAATAGTGAATGGTATAACTATTTTTATCGCTCGAATGGGGTTGAAATAAAGTTAAACAGACTGTCGTACGTTGTGCGTCCAGGTGTTCTTGCTAATGAAATTGATCCTTTACCAGTGCATACAAAATTTAATGTAAAAGTATTTGAACTACCAAAAGATTTAAATCCTGATGTTTTAAATATGTTCGTTATGACACCTATCTCAAATGAACAGTTTGCGAAGATTACCGATTGTCTTGAAAGCAACCTGGCTAAAATCAATCATGATTTGGAGTCCACGTTACCCACCGCAGCTGCCAGAGGTCAATTGTACGCGAATGCAGAGGGGTCAATACCTAGCAAGCTTGGTGGTATCGCTCTCGTAGACCAAAACACTCTCTATAATTCTGTTACGACTACCCTTTCACGAAGAGGGGTGTTCACAGAGAGTGAAGGTACGCTTTTTAAAATATATATTCGCCCAAATGGATTGGTTACAAATGTGAAGAATCAGTATCTCGGAGATGCGTTTATTGGAGGCGAAGGCCTTCAAAAATATGCAAATTGGACAAATCAAAAGGGTGAGACGTTTAGTCAGGTATTTTCTGAATTGCAAACAGCGTTAGGTGTGGACACAACACAAATTACACACTAATTTTACTACATTGATTCGGACTGGTATACTAGCTACATGCAACTCGTGAATGATGAGGCCTACATCACCGCCTATGGTAAATTGAATGGTCCTCAGCGTCAGGCGGTAGATAATATTGAAGGACCAGTGATGGTCATTGCGGGCCCCGGTACCGGAAAAACTCAAATATTAACTTTACGAATAGCTAATATTCTTTTGCAAACTGATACTGCTCCGGAAAGTATCTTAGCCCTTACCTTTACTGAATCTGGTGCCAAGGCCATGCGGGAACGACTGCATCGCTATATCGGTACTAGAGCTTACCAAGTTTATATTTATACCTTTCATGGTTTTGCTAAACGGTTGATTGAAGACTACCCTGATGCTTATGAGCGAATTGTGGGTGGCCGGCCAGCTAGTGATTTAGAGAAAATTGCCATCATTGAATCAATTATTGATACTAGAGAGATAAAATTATTACGGCCAGCCGGTAACCCATCCTACTACGTTACCCCTTTATTACGGATGTTGGGTGAATTAAAAAAAGAGTACGTTACTCCTGATGAATTAGTTAAAATTATTAACCAGCAAGAAAAACAATTGCTTTCAATTGAGAAGATACATCAAAAAGGAGCTCATAAAGGCAAGGTACGGGGTGAGTATACCAAACAGGAAAAAATTATTAGCAAAAACCAAGAGTTACTCTTTGTCTATCGGCGCTACGAAGCTCTATTGAGGGAGCAAAGATTATATGATTTTGAGGATATGATTAGTGAGACGGTGTCGGCCTTATCTCGGGATGAATCCATGTTGCGAGATTTGCAAGAACAATACCAATACGTCCTAGCGGACGAACATCAGGATGTAAATGGTTCACAAAATCGTATTTTGGAATTGTTGGCGTCCTATCACGACCATCCTAATATATTTGTGGTCGGAGATGAGAAGCAAGCCATTTATCGTTTTCAAGGTGCTTCACTAAATAATTTTTTATACTTCCAAGACCGTTTTAGCGGAACTAAAGTGATAAGTTTAACAGAAAATTATCGATCCGGCCAATTAATCTTAGATACTGCGCATAGTTTAATTGAAGTAGAGGATGAGGTTTTGCAAAAATTAAGAATTCCTCTAATGGCAATGATGGTAGCGGAATCAAAGGTGACAAGGCGAGTTTTTTCACATCAAGCTGTCGAAGATTCTTGGCTGGTAAAACAAGTGGCTGAAAAAATTACTTCTGGTGTATCACCAGAAGAGATTGCGGTGATTGTCCGTACCAATCGAGAAGTTGAGTCCTTGGCCGCCCTTTTACGTAAGGAGGGAATTGTGACCGAAGCATCCGCTGATGGTGATATTCTGGTCCATCCCATTACTCATGCAATTGAGTCGCTAATAGCAGCCGTTTTTACTGATGTGGATGAGTCGGCACTTTTTTCGGTTTTACACGGTGCTTACTGGGGACTTTCGACCAATGATATTATTAAAATAACGGCCGCGCGGAGACATGATGTCACCCTACTTAGTATTCTTGGTGACGAAACAAAGTTGTTAGAGCTAGGAGTTTCATCTATCGCTGCCGCCAAGAATATTTGCGAGGTAATTGCTGAAGCTCGCAGTCGGGAAGTATATGAAGCCCCACATCGTGTTTTGGAATACCTACTTCAGGCCAGTGGCTTTCTTGACCATATAATAGCCAATAGTCCCCTAGAAGGAGCTAGAGTGGTGCGCCGTCTTTATGATGAAGTGGAAGCACTCGTAATCCGTGACGGAGTAGGAACCTTAAGCGTCATTAGAGATATGTTTACAAACAGCCGCGCCTACGGTTTACCCCTAACCGCTCCTTATATAAATACCAACACTAAGGCCGTTTCGGTAATGACTGCCCATAAGTCAAAAGGTCAGGAATTTCAAGTGGTATTTATTCCTCATCTCCAAGATAATATTTGGGGTGGTTCGGTAAAGAGAAATTATTTTACCGTTCCGATTTCCAAAAAATTAGTTGATGGAGTAGTTGATCCTTTTGATGACGAGCGCCGATTACTATATGTGGCCATGACCAGGGCAAAACAGGAACTAAATCTTTCTAGTGCAGAGATAAATGCTGAAGGAAAAGTGTTAATTTCCACTAGGTTATATGACACTCTTAATCCAGATACTGTCAGTGACTGTTCTACAATTGAAGATGAAGAAAAATTTAACCCCGTTAGCACTATTGCTAAATCCGTACCGGAGCAAAATATTGACACATCTTTAATAACTAATTTGTTCGCCAGTCGGGGTTTTTCAGCCACTTCATTGAATAATTATTTGCGTAACCCTTGGGATTTTATCTACCGAAATATTTTACGCATCCCCGAAACACAGTCCATTCAAATGCAATTTGGTACAGCTGTTCATAATGTGCTGGAGTTTGTTACTAAACATCACACTGACACAGGTTTAATTCCTGCTGATACAGTAATTAAAGTAAAACTGGAACAAGAGTTGAACCGGCTACCACTGTCAAAAAATGATTTTGTACGCTTACATGAGAAGGGTCTGGCTGCACTTTACCCATATATTGGCCAATTGGCTAAGACACTACCGGCTAGAACTAAGGAGGAATTAAATTTGCGCGTCATTTTACCGACTGGTATTAAAGAGTTACCCGAATTAATTTTGACTGGAAAACTTGACCGGTTGGATTTAGATGAGAATGGCTTTGCCCTTAGGGTAGTAGATTATAAAACTGGAAAACCAAAAACCCGTAATGCGATAGAGGGGAAGACCGCTAGCAGTGATGGTAATTATAAGCGACAGTTGGTTTTTTATGCGTTGTTACTTTCTCTTTATGATGATGAGCGATACTTGTGCAGAGAAAGTACCCTTTCGTTTGTAGAGGGAGACGCCAAGGGTGTACTTCATGAAGAACAATTTACTATTACAGATGAGGAAATTGAATCTCTGAAACAGGAATTATTGATAGCCGTGGCTGAAATTGTGGCTGGAAAATTCCTAGTTGATAGAGAACTGGCCGAGAAAAGTACCTATGCACAATTGATCAGGTTGTTGAATATATAACGGGATTCAATGTTAATTAATCTTGGATCATCTGCCTGAACAGGCCGGCCGTCATCGTCTTCGCGAGTGAGAAAGCGTGGGACGCTTTCGCAAGACTCGCCCAGCTATTTTGTGAGCTATAGCGAAACAAAATAGCGAGCGAGTGGACAGCGTCTGTAAGACGAGAAAGCGTGGGACGCTTTCGCAAGACTCGCCCAGCTATTTTGTGAGCTATAGCGAAACAAAATAGCGAGCGAGTGGACAGCGTCTGTAAGACGAGAAAGCGTGGGACGCTTTCGCAAGACCTTGCCAGCTTTTTTGTAAAAAGAGCGACAAGGTGTACAGTCCCTGTTAAGGGAATGAGCTGGCAAGGGAATGACATGGCGATCCATGATGATGGAAGCTGGATTGCTTCCAGCCAACGCCTCGCTCGTAGCTAAAAGCAGACTCGAAAAGAGGGTGAAGATGGGCACGAAGACTTATGATGTGGATTGTTCGTCTCCGTTTGCAAAACGGCGACCAGTGTCATATAAAATGACACGGCCATGTGACCGTGTCATTTTATAATGTTTGAGTCATAAATTATTCAGCTTGGTTTGGGGCGTCGTTTCCATTAAGTTGAGCAACTAAATTATCAATAATTTGTTTTACGACAGTATATGGTTGAGCACCTTCGATGACGGCTTGTTGATTGCCAACAATCACGATAGAGTAAGGAGTACCATTAGCTCCTGCGGCAGCAGCTTCGGCCACACTTTGTTGGACTTTATCTTGGAATTTTCTACTATCAAGACAAGTATTGAATTCAGCTCGATTGACACCTGCTTTTTCAGCAAATATCGGTAATTGAGTCATGTCGGTTTGAACATTCACTTCACGACTGTCAAACACCTCTTTAGAAAATTTCCAGAAAGCGTCATTGCCACCAAGCTCGGCGACACAATAAGCTGCTTCAGAAATTCTGGCGGTATTGGGATGTAGTTGAACAATCGGAAATTGGCGATAAACCCAGGCCACTTTTCCAGTGACGCCATAATCATCCATAATTTTATTCATGGTCTCATCAAAAATCTTGCAGTAAGGACAATCATAATCAGAATATTCAACTACCATAATTGGAGCGTTGGGATTGCCTTTAATATTATCCGTTTCGTCAACTGGACGGACGACGGTTTTGGTGGTAGTAGCCGGAACTGTATTTGATTCTTTTGGACTGGCGTTGGGTGTGCTGTCACCACTAAAAAAAATAGCAGCAGCAATAAGGGCAAAACCGGCGATAATAGCAACTGGAATTGCTAATGATGAAGTTGAATTTGGTTGCATAAGACTAATTAAAACAGCTAATGTAATGTACCCAAATAGTATACCATGCTCATATATATTAAGTTTGTATCATGATATACTTTTGGGGAATATGGATTTTACTCAAGCAATTATTCTGGGAATGGTACAGGGGATAACTGAGTTTTTGCCAATTTCTTCCTCTGGGCACTTGATTTTTGCTAGAGATATTTTAGGAATTGAAATTACTGGCGCGTTGGCCTTTGATGCAGTCCTACAATTGGCTACCACAGTGGCGGTAATTTTGTATTTTTGGAAGGATCTAAATTTAGTTATGCAAACGGCTTTACGTAAACTTGGTCATCTACCAGTCAATCAAAAAGACCTCATTCTCCTCTATGCTTTAATGATTGGTACGGTTCCTGCCGTTATCGCTGGTTTGTTTTTAGAGTCACTTATGGATACGCTCTTTCGTTCGTCACTTTTAGTTGCCGGGGTGATGATATTAGGGTCGGGGTTGTTTATTTATGCTGAGTGGGTGTACTACAATACTGTTCCTAAAAATATCATGACAGTTAAAAAGGGTTTTCAGATTGGCTTGTTTCAAACCTTAGCTTTGATTCCTGGTATGTCTCGCTCCGGGTCTTCAATTGCTGGTGGTATGTTGCTTGGCTTGTCTCGGATTGAGGCCGCTCGGTTTTCATTTCTTTTAGCAATACCGATTATGTTTGGGGCCGGTAGTAAAAAACTACTTGAGTTGATTCAGTCTGACGTAGAAGTCCAGTGGATAGCCGTGATTGTTGGTTCTGCTACTGCGTTTATAACCGGTATCATAGCAATTCATTTTCTGCTGACATTTATCAGACACCACACCCTCTGGCCGTTTATCTGGTATCGTCTCGTGTTGGCTTTGTTGGTGATTTATATTATTTGGTTGAGTTAATGAGTATTCACTAAGTGTTTACCTAGAAAAGCAACGAATGCGTCATGGCAGTATCTTCTTTGATCATCCATGTTGAAATATCTAGGGGAATCTCTCGTTTACGACTTCCATCTTTGAATTTTACGTGTCCATGTTTCAGAGCATAATCAAAAACTTTTTTAGTAACTCTCACATCCTGTTCGCAATATTTTTTTATTTCATTGATTTTTCCTTCTTTCCACCATCGTACCGCCTGGAGACCATGGGCGGATTTTTTGGCACCGACAGTGGCCTCGGCCACACTATCAAGTTTTAAACGGCGACCTAGTGACTGCCGGATTGATTCCAACAAATCAATACTTTTGATATTAGTCAAGTCACCTGGATAGTATTTATTTAGGAGAGGAATATCAAAATGATTACTGTTGTAGCCGACCAAGGCATCGGCCTGTTCGATCAGTGGCCAAATGGAATCAAGCTCGTCAATGGATACAGTGGTGTATTTGTCGGTTTGACTATCGTATAAACTAGCCACGGAAATATCGAGGGCAGATGATTCATTAGAGCCAACTTCCTCGAAGGTATTTTGGGTTTCTAAATCAAAGACTATATAGCGCATATAGAAACAGTTTATCACAAGACTCACTCGGAATATTTACTGAGTGATTTTTGCAATCAATTCATTAAGGGTGCCAGAAGTTTCGGTTTCCTCGCTCAAATCCTTCAGTTTGTATTGTTTGGTTTTAATCTCATCCTCCCCCAGTATCAAAACATAGGTAATAAATTGTTCACTGGCTTGAGATATTTTTTTACCAACCTTTTTGTTACTTAAATCAATCGAGGTTGAAATACCGGCTTCTCGAAAAGATTGGGCTATTTTCTCAGCGGCTATGTTGTGGGCAGGTTCGGTAGGGAGAATTGAAAGAGTTGGTGAGGTGATATTGGTGGTCATTAGGTCGTGACTAATCAAAAAGTCACGCAGGGTGACATCACCAAAACCAAAACCAATCCCAGGAATTGGTTCGCCACCAAACAGTTCGGTTAGGTTATCGTAACGTCCGCCTCCGAGGAGAGCGCGGTTATTGTCCGGATGTAAATCAACTACTTCAAATACCACTCCAGTGTAATAATCAAAACCACGGATAATGGTGGGGTCAAAAAATACTGGACAACCGATTTCGTTCGTGGTGTTAATTAGAGTTTTTAATTCAGTATAAGCGGGGGAATCTTTAATCTGTTCTGGCACAACATCGATGTTATCAGCATTAAGGAAAGACAAAATGATGGAAGTAGATTCCCCAACCACAGAGCTCATTTGTTGTTTGAATTCTGTGTACTCCATTTTATTTTTCTTATCAGCCAGGCGAGTGGCAGCCAAACGTGTTTCGGCAACCAAATCAAGTGAACTATAGAGGGCTTCAAGCAAGCGACGACTAGAAACATGTATTTTATATTGTGCACCATTCTCGGCACCAAAGTTTTTGAATATTTCATTGGCAAGGAGAATAATCTCAATATCGGCTGAAATATCATCAATGCCAAAAATGTCGCAGTTGAGTTGCCAATGTTCACGGAGGCGTCCACGTTGCATTCGTTCGTAACGGAATAAATTGGGAATAGAATACCAACGTACTGGAAAAGATAATTCCCGGCGCCGGCCAGCCACCATCCGAGCGACAGTCGGCGTCATCTCTGGCCTAAGGGTAACTTCACGATTTCCGCGGTCAGTGAAAGTGTAGGTTTGTTCATTGACAATTTCTGTGCTGGTTTTATTTCGATATAGGTCTGCTGGTTCCAAAACTGAAGCGTCGTACTCTTGAAAACCAAATTGTTCGGCCGTCATTCGCCAAACTTCAAACATATAGCGTTGCACCGCCATATCATCCGGATAAAAGTCGCGCACTCCTTTATATGATTCGGTTGATAGTTTTTTGTCTGTCATAGTAAATGTGATTGTAGGGGAGAGTTGGGGACTTGGCAAGCTATCTGTCGTCTATTCGATTGGTAGCCCCAAGTCGTTACTAATGGCTTTTAGTCGTTCATCCATGGCGGTTTGAATAGTCGATTGGAGTTCACGCGGATGGGGTAGTGATCTACTTTCAAAATTACTTTCTGAGGCACTGGCTGTTTGGGCTCGGATGGTGCCAAAATCAAGCAGGGTTGGTATCACTCCACTGATTGTGACTTGAATATCCTGTAGTCGCTCCAAACGGAAGTTACCGACTTTGCGATTAAAAAATCCTTCTTGGTCGATGACAATTATTCGACGGTCAGTAATTACCCAGAGGTCGAGAAAGTAGCTGGTCCATACAGTAGCAGCCGCCATACTGCTGAGAAGTAGCCATGCAGCTAGCCCAAAGACAATAAACGATGAGTTGGAGATAAATAATTCAGTGATCTTTTCTGGCAAAGGAATAGACAGTAAGACCATCATGCAGAAAAGGGGGAAAAGGGCAAATAGAATAATTAGACTCAATTCAGTATAAATTATAAACCAGTGCTTGCGGGCAGTTTTGATAATTATCTCGTTCTTTTCCAGTTCAATTTTATCGAATAACATAATTTATATAAAAAGTACTGAAATACTCATGATTATCAAAAGTGGTAAGGAAATGACGAAAAATGCCAAATAGGTACTCCGGGTGGCGGCTTGACTCATAGAGTAGTTCTGCCAGTGGTAGTACAAGATGGTTGTGAAAACGACGTAAGTAATTATTAATAAATAAAAAGCCAATTTGGCTAATACCGCCAAGGAAATAAGAGTCGAAGTAGTCATGACATTATTGTGCCATAGCTAGGACGCTGAAGCGAGGGATTTTGTACTGGTCATGGTGGGTAGTAATGGTTAGCCCATTTTGCTTGGCGAGGGCGGTGATTGCTTCGACTTGCTTCGGATCATGTTCTAGCCACAGTTGTCCAGTGGTGGAGAGGTGAGTGGGCGCCTCGACAATGATACGGCTGATTAGCTCGAGTCCGAGGCGTCCACCAAAGAGTGCCAGATGCGGCTCGTGTTCGGCAACGCTCGTTTCTACGGTGCCGGCATCGGCATCAATGTATGGTGGATTGGAAAGAATAAAATCAAATTTTTCGGAAATATTTTCAAACAGATTACTTTGTAAAATTTTGTAACAAGCTTCACCAATATCGCGATTAATCGCGATATTGGTGAAGAAGTTTTTTTCGATGGTGGGGAGGAGAGCAGGGTCAATTTCTGCAAACGTCACTTCAGTCTCAGGAACTGCTTTAGCGACCGCCGCCCCAATTGCACCCGACCCAGCGCAAAGATCAAGAACCTTTACATAGGCACTGTCTTGGTAAGTCTGAATCTTAGGGGTTTCACCCCTAAGATTGTGTTCGTTTTTTTCATAGTCATTGCGAGGCACGAAGCATGCCTGCGCAGGCTGGCAATCCACGCCCACGTTTGCGTTGTTTATTGTGGATTGCCGCGCTCCGTTCGCGATGACGGACGATTTGATTTCACTAATCGCCTTTTCGACCCAAAATTCAGTTTCGGAGCGGGGAATGAGGGGGTGAAAATTTAAGTAAATTTTACAGTCAAGAAATGGGATATAACCGATGACATATGCCAAAGGTTCACCACTTTCCAGGCGAGCACAATCCACATGAAAAGCTTCTGCTTGGGCGGCAGATAGGTTGCTTTCCACGTCTTGATATTTTTCCTTCAGTAACCATTTTTCTTCATGGGTCATAATAAGCACTATGCGTTTTTGTTAATCAGGTGTCAACTATAATATTGGCAATTTCCACTACGGCTGGAAAGTTAAGCCATAGACAAGAATATTTTTTTTATGGTCATTTAGTAAAAGGAAGGGAGGTGAGAAAAATCAAACACATTTGCAATGGGTGCGGTCGGACAATTTCAGCGATAAAGGTCAGGGGAGAGTGGGTAACACCACCAGACGAAGATCATGATCTATGTCCACGGTGCTGGCAGTCAATACTTGACTCAGACCGTCTATGAGCCCATGAATCAGCCCACTGGCGATTCGTGGGCTGATTCATTTTTATTTGCACACAACTCTAGACTTATCAAAATGCTGTTCGCTTGATACACTTATGAGAGTATGAAAAGAAATGCAAAAATGTATGAAATAGTGGCGGCTTTAATGACGCTTGGAAAAGGAATTTTAGCAGCCGATGAGAGTAATACTACTGCTGGCAAACGCTTAGAGGCGGTGCATTTGCCCAACAGGCCAGAAAATCGTCAGGATTTTCGTGAGCTTTTATTTACCGCTCCAGAAATTGAAAAATATTTGTCGGGAGTGATTATGTATGATTCTTCAATTAAGAATTTCACTGATGATGGTACTCCTTTTCCTGATGTTCTCTTGGCTAAAGGGATTTTGCCTGGGATCAAAGTTGATATGGGTACCAAGGAATTGGATGGTTTTCGGGGTGAGGTGGTAACTCAAGGTCTTGATAATCTTGAAGAGCGGTTCAACGAGTACTATGACCTGGGTGCACGCTTTGCGAAATGGCGGGCTGTGATATTAATTGACGAAGACACTCCAACTGATACCGCTATTGAGATCAATGCGGTGATGTTGGCGCGCTATGCTCAGATTGCACAACGTGTGGGTATCGTACCAGTAGTAGAGCCAGAAGTTATTTTCGCAGGCGATCATGATATTTTACGTGCTGAAATGGTGACGACACGAGTTCTACAAATTTTGTTTCAAACCTTGATAAAATATAAGGTTGATTTAGGGGCATTGATATTAAAATCCTCGATGGTCTTGGCTGGTGATATGAATAGTGAGCAGTCAACCCCTGAGCAAATAGCCAATGCTACCCTAAGAGCTTTTCATATGTCAGTACCATACGAGGTAGGTGGTATCGTTTTTCTCTCTGGCGGACAGACCCCAAAACGGGCTACTGAAAATCTGAATGCGATTGCAAAGACTGGTAGTCAACCATGGCCGATAACATTTTCGTACTCTAGAGCCATTGAAGAACCTTTCCTAGTAACATGGCAAGGAAAACCAGAAAATGCTGATGAAGCACAAAAAATGCTACTTTATGTTTGCAAAATGAATAGTTTAGCACAACAGGGAAGGTATGAACCAGAGAAAGATTCAAAGCTCAAGTAGCACGTTCTAAAAGGTTAAATAGTTTAATGGTACGAGTGTTGTTGTCAACAATGTAACTTTGCAACCATTAAACTACGTAACCGAAGAAATAAGAAAAGCCCCCGAGGGGGCCTTGCTTATTTCTTTTGTTTGTAGACAGTGTGCTTCTTGGCTACTGGGTTGAACTTCTTAGTCTCGTATTTTTTAGTCGGGTCTTTTTTGACCTTATTATTGAAACGCGTGTAATAGACGTGGCCTTTGCCAACCCCTTTTTCATCGCCGACTGAAACCAGCTTTATAAGTAAATCTTGTGACATAGTGGGGCGATTGTAGCAGAAAAGACGCTAATGGTCAATAAGGGTGAAAAAGTCGAAGGGTGGGATTTCGCTTTATATTAGAAACTTTGCTTCCAAAAACCAAGGTTTTTGGTGAGAGGAAGGTACCGGCCGATTTTGGTGCGGTGGATATGGTAGGCGAGGCCAGCAGTGCCGGCCTTACTCGCAATCACTTCAGCTAAGGTGCGCATATAAGTACCGGATGAGGCGGTACAGCTAAAAGAAGCAATTTGATAAATATCGGTCGGCTTACCAGTCTGTGAAAACTTTAACCAACCAGTCCTGACATCGACACGTCTAAAGTCGTTACCAAGTGCTTTACTGGCTTCGGTCACCGGTGAGACAGTTTCAATTTTTTGACTCACTTCATTATAGATCTGTTGTCGTGTTTTTGATTTCAATTCAATCAGCTTTAATTTATAGATAATGGATTTTTTTGTGGGAATTTCTATTTCATCTAGCCGTCCTTCAAGAGTCCAGACATGAAGTGGTTTGCCTAAAATCGTTTTCGAAGAAAAGTTTGGATAGGGAAGTTCAATGTCACCGATTAGATTATTAGTAATATTTTTGATTTTTGATTTGTCAATTTTTAATGCACCGGTTTCCTTTATTAGACCAAGGACATCACCGGTATCAGAACCAACACCAAATAAGCACGAGAATTCGTACTGTTTATCTAGACTATGATACTTTTCTTGATGCTTACACTCTTCACTAATTAGAATCAGTAACTTGCCGGATGCCATTGGGTCTAAGCGTCCAGCGTAGGCGAGCGGAACATCCGTCAATTGCGGATGTTCCGCTCGCCATGTCTCAGCACACTGTAACGGTGTTTGCCCAATCTCTTTTTCTAAAACTACATACTTTTGCATAAGACCACTTTATCATAAAAAGAAAAGGGCGGTCCGGAGAGACCGCCCGCATCCAACATTTTCATAATCAAGATGATACAAAACAAGCTTGATTCAAATCGAATCTGTCCATTCTTATCCATTTTCCCAAAGAGAAGACAAGGACCTTTTCCTTTCCGTCCTCCTCTTCATGATAGGGTAAAATCCGCAGGTCCTCTGGTGTGACCAACTCAATCTGCGGGTCCCAACCTATGAACGGCTCACCTCTTACAGTGAGATCATAGATTGGAAGACAATTTGTTATCTTCCAATGTCCAATAGGATTACTCATCGGAATTATCGTGTCGGCATCGGACCCTTCTTTGGCAGGACAAATTTGCCCATAAACCAAAAAGAATACCAACAAAAATGAAACCTTCATGCTCGACCCCTTCGATTATGAGCCACAGTTGATTTCGCGGTCCCTGTTTATAATTAAATCATAGTTTTTGTGCTTTGTAAAGTTTGCGGATGGCTCTAACGTTAGTTAATTCAGGATAGTCTATCAGTGCAGATTGTTTTGGATAATTAAATACCCAAAAATCATGTTTGTTTTTGCTGAAAATACAGTTTAGAAAGGGGAACCACCCAAGAATTTATTAACAATCATGAGGAGTATAAAACCACCTAGTACCATAAGAATGAATTTCATATTGGTTAGTATAACAGATTTTGACCACAGAATCAGCTTCTAATATTTTGTCAAAATGTCGTCGTTAATGACAATATTTTAACTCTTTCTAATTTGTCTAATAAGTAAATTACAAAAACAAAAGACAGTCCGTTTTCCAGACCGCCTTTTGTTTTTACCTGATTTTGTTATTACTTCGTCACAAATGTCAGTGCTATACCACGCTTGTCTGCTCGGCCGGTTCGGCCGATACGGTGGACGTAGTCTTCGTAAGTATTAGGTAGGTCATAATTTATCACATGTGAGACATCATCAACGTGAATACCACGAGCTGCTACGTCAGTGGCCACCAGTACCTGCACCCGACCAGTTTTGAAATTGGTTAATGAACGCTGACGTTGGGGGTGGCTCTTGTTACCATGAATAGCGTCGGCCTTGATGCCGGCCTTAATTAATTCTTGACTGAGTTTTTCAACACTGTGCTTCATCGCTCCAAAAATCATTACTCTGGTAAACTCCGGCTTTTTGAGTAGAGCAACTAAAGTGTCAAATTTCGTATGAAGTTCGTAGTGAACCACGTCTTGAGTAATGCTCCCGATAATGTCTTTTTTGCGAACTGATACTGTAATTGGATCATGCATGAATTCAAAAACCATCCCCTTGACCGTGTCAGACATAGTGGCCGAGAAAAAAAGGGTTTCATGGCCGTCAGGAATATCTTGTAGGATTTTACGCATATCATGGATGAATCCCATGTCGAGCATGCGGTCCGCTTCATCAAGAACAACCGTGGTAATGCCACCTGGCTTGATATGACCACGATCAATCAAATCTTGAACACGTCCCGGTGTGCCGATAATGAAATGATTTTGACGGCGCAGTCCTTGAATTTGGGGACGAATATTTATTCCACCCACACAAACTGTGGAAAATATTTTCATCTTGTCGGTCAAACGGCGAAGCTCTTGTTCTACTTGTATAGCCAGTTCTCGAGTTGGCGCCAAAATAAGGGTTTGACGATTATATTGTTTGAGAGTTTTGTTAATTAAAGGCACTAAGAAGGCAGCCGTTTTACCGGTCCCAGTTTGAGCCAGACCAACTACATCATGTCCATCAATAATATGAGGAATAATTTGATCTTGGATGGCGGAAGGAATGGTCAGTCCCATATTAGTAATCGTGGTTACCAATGGTTGTTCTAATCCGAAATCCTTGAAAGTGTGTTTAGCTACGTAAATTTCCTCGGGAGTAGTATCGACAGGATTGAGGTTGATGTATTTTGAAACGTCGAAGGTTTGCATTTTGCGACCACCGCGTCCACCGCCGCCACGTTGTGATGACCCGCGCCCACTGCCACTACTGAAAGGCCTACGACCACCACTAGAAAAACTACGTCGCAGTCCGCCCGAGGTGGGGTGACTACTGTTACTATTAAAACGGCGAGCGCCACTGGTACTACTGCCTCCAGTATGAGGACGAGCACCAAAAGCTGGCTTCCGACTAGGTCGGGTAATTGAAGAATTCATTTATTATGTAAGTTACGAAGCGTCAAGCGCTTCAGGGCTGTGCAGAAAGATAAAGACAAAAAAGACAAGAATGTCTAATTCGTAGCTCAAGAGCCCTACACGAGAATCTTAAGGTGTCAAGAGAGTAACATGGAAACCATTCTACGTCAAGAAAATCTTAAGGGCAAAACCCCTAAGATTTAAGTCCTTACTTTGGACTGACTGTGGATACAGACAGAGTGTTAAAAGATTTAATCAGGTTTTCCACGTGTTCTTCGATTGTCACTCCGAAGTCTTCGCATGCTTTATATATATGTTCACGACTGATGCCGGGAGCAAAACTTTCTACCTTTAGTTTCTTTTTAATTGAAGACGGCTTGATGTCGGAAAAGGGAACTGGATTGAGTTTTTGATAGGCGTAAAAGATGCCGCAAATTTCATCGCAAGCCAAGAGGGCTTTGGCGAGTGTTGTGGCTGGTTTGGTAGTAAAGCCGTTGAATCCGTCGGCATGAGCTTCCACTGCATGAATGAGTTCTGGCGGGTAATTCCACTCGGCAAACCATTGCAATGACGGACCTGGGTGTTCGGTCGGATGCTTATCGTAATCGATATCGTGCAAATAGCCGGTCAGCCACCAAAGATGGGTGTCCTCGCCAAGTTTTAGAGCGTATCCTTCTACCGCCCGCCCGACCATTTCAGCATGGAAGCGCTGGTAAGTATCAGTCACGTGTTTGGCTAGTAATGTCCGCGCTTCGACTTTAGTGGGTAATATCATAGAGAAATAGTATAGCAAATAAATGTTAAAGCGGGCCGACCTCAATAGTAGAGGTGGCCCGCGTTGCCCAGCGTTAGGGTGTGCTAAGTTTTGACTCTTTTTCTCCAACAATTATAGCTTTCAGCCCAAGGAGTGAGGCCATAATGTTTGACCAGATAGCGGACATATTCCATGTAATCGTCGTCATTGTTGGGGTCAAGCCCTAGACGTTTCATTTCCGGTCTGTGAACACTCATCAACAGCTGGAATGTTCCTCTAGCAGAACTTCCCGTTGAGTTTCGAAGCAGATCGCCATTTTTACGATGAACTAGCTCCGATTCGCACTGAGCAATCGCTTTCATAGTATCGTAGTTTTCAGGGAAGTGTAGAGCGATTAAAAGCTTAACTGATTTCCCCGACGTTGCCTGTGATTCGTCAGCTATCGTGGGAGTGGCAAGCACTCCTAGTAGACAAATCACAATCAAGTTGTTGATTCTCATCAACGGTCTCCTTTGTACAATTGAGGTCTTTGAAGCCCTCCTCCAATTCTTTAGACGGGTGAATGTAAAAAATCTTACAGACTTAGAAAGTATTGCTGAATAATATTTTTGATAACCTTTCTTTCTGTTATATCTATAGCATTGGTATTGATAATGTCCATCACAGTAAAAACAAAAAAAACAAAAAATCGGTAAAGTTGGGCTAAAGAAACTTCCTAAGACCCCACCCCAAAACTACCTTTCGTCTAAGAGGTAGCTAAAGGTTTCAAAAAACAATACACTCGGTAATTATCATGGATTGCCACACTGATCCTTTTACAGATAAACGAATGAGTGTCGCAAAAATAAGACGTAACGTAGTGTAGTTTTATTTTTATGACCGAGTGAGTGAAATCTGTATGATAATACA
>Ga0210041_1001777_pt1 | contig 19667 bp, 11 predicted proteins | sample CryGeymeta201503_FD_183973 | JGI IMG/M metagenome (GOLD analysis project Ga0210041, IMG submission 183973) | Groundwater microbial communities from Crystal Geyser aquifers in Utah, USA - Crystal Geyser metaG 2015-03 (SPAdes) (version 2) | ecosystem: Environmental > Aquatic > Deep subsurface >... | reverse complement strand
GGGGACAAAAAAGAACAGCTACGTATAATGGAAAACCCTCTCATGTTTATGTAATGAAAGTTGCATGGCGTTCTAGTATGCAGGTGGGAATACTTACTTATAAAGATGTTAGAACAGGTCAAATGAATACTGTTGAAGTAGATGATACTTTTGTAATGCCCTCAGAGTTAAAAAAATTAGGGGCTACTTTAGAATGGACTACTGACTCAGATATATGGGAAGGAACTATGATAGGAAGTGATATATTTATTAATATTAGACCTAAAAGTAACCAAACAAAAAATTTACCATATATAGGATATGTTTACAATAATGTTAATAGCATAGCTACTTCATTAGTAGATTTAGTAAGACCTCATCAATATACATATATAATTGTATGGTGGAGATTAGAACAAGAATTAGCAAAAGCTAAGGGGCGTAAGTTTATTATGGATATAGCTCAATTACCTTCCTCTATGGGTTGGGATGTTGATAAATGGATGTATTATTTTGAAAATTTAGGTGTTATTTGGATTAACTCTAAAGAAGAAGGACGTAAGGGTGACCCATCTTCCGTAGCTACTTTTAATCAGTTTAATGCAATTGATATGACTTTGTCTCAAGTAGTGGGCCAATATATGTCAGTTCTAAATAAATTAGAAGAACTAGTAGAAAATATTATTGGAGTATCCCCTCAACGTATGGGTAGTATAGCTAGTGAAGAAACAGCTACAGGAGCTCAAACAGCTATAGCTAGAAGTACTAATGTTACTAAGCCTTTATTTTATTTTCATGATTTATGTAAAGAAGCTGTATTAACAGAGTTACTAGAACTAGCAAAATTAGCTTATATAGATGGAGCTGAGATGGAGCTAATACTAGATGATTTTGAAATAGCCTCTTTAGTAGTAGATGGAGATAAACTAAATGGTAGTCAAATGGGTGTATTTGTAACTAATTCATTTGAAGATAGAAAGAATAAAGATACAATGGAACAATTATTAAATGCAGCTGTACAACAAGGTAAGGCTAGTTTAACTGATGTAGCTAATGTAATAAGTAAAGATTCTATGTCTGCTATTAGAAGTTCATTAGAAGCTGCTCAAACTAGAGCAGAAGAAGCTGCTTCTCAACAAGCACAGTCTTTAGCTGACCAAGCTCAAGCTAGTATAGATGCTGAAAATAAGAACAGAGAATTAGATAGAGCACAAGAATTAGAAATAGAAAATGCAAAAATTCAAAAAGATATTTTAATTAAAAAGATGGATGTAGCGGCTAAGGTACAACCAAGTAATGATAGTGATATACAAATGGCTTCTACTTTTACTAAATTATCTATGGAAGGTGAAAAATTAAACTTAGATAAGCTTAAAGAAGAGAATAGAGCAATTGAATCTAGTAGAAGTTTAGATATTAAAGAAAAAGAATTGGGCATTAAAAAAGAGGCCCTTAATAGTAAAAAATCAAACAAATAAAAAAAAGTATAATAAAATTTGTTTTGATACATAATTTTATTATACCTTTACAGCAACAACAAAAGTTATACTATGGCAAAATTTGCAAGCATTTGGGGAGATTTAGAAGTTAATGAATCTAGCATAACCCCAGCACCAGAAAACTGGGAGGAGAAAAATAAAGACGCAAGTTCTTTAAGTTCTTTGAAAAATACAGAAGAAGAAGATACTACTACTAATGTAGATAATGGGGAAGATTTACCTACTTCAACTAAACAGGAAAAAGTAAAAGTTCCTGAAAGTAAAGAAAATACATCTGAAGAGGAGTATGAATTTACAGAGGGGGATGTAAGTAAGGCTTATACTATTTTATTAGAAGAAGGAATTTTAGAATCAACTGAAGACGAAGAGTTTGAAGCTAGTCCTAAAGGATTAGCAGATGCAGTAGCTTCTACTATTAGGAAAAAAGTAGCTGAAGAATTATCAAAAAGGGTAATTTCTACAGAAGATGAAGATGAAGAAGAAGACTGGACTGAAACTGAGATGAACTCGGATGAAGATAAAGAAAGAGTTATAAAAGCTTATCATACTTTAATAGGGCTAGATGAAGAAGATAGTGAAGAGGAACTAGCAGTAGCTATAAGTTCTGGTAAATTAGATAGAAAAGCAGAGGTAGCTTTAGCAGCATTACAAAAAAATTATACTACTAATGCCTCTCAAAAAGTAGAAGCTAGAAAATTAGAGGAACAAAGAATTGAGCAAGCTCAGAGAAAAGAGATAGATAATATACATAAAATGATTGATTCTGCACAAGAAATTGCAGGATTTAAATTAGATGAAGAAAAAAGAAAAAAATTTAAAGCTTATTTGTTTGACATAAATCCTAGAACAGGAAAAACACAACTGCAAGAAAATATGAGCAACGAAGAAAGAAGAATGACAATTGCATTCTTAGACTACGTTAATTATACAAAAGCAGATTTAGAAAAACATGTAGCAGATACGCTTACAAAAGAAAGAAAAAAGAAGTTGATGCGATATACGGATACAAATATTAAGAATGCTAACGGTAGTGCAGTTATTAAAACTAAAACTAATGCCGCTAAAGGTTCTATTGTATTCCCAAGTATATTCGGACAACAAAAGATAGTAATTGAAGATTAAAATTAAAGTATTATGTTTCAAACAGATGTATCACCTTTACAATTGCACAAATTACGTGCATTGCCTAGCGGTATGACCGAGTCAGACCATTTATCTCAAGCTTATTTAACTGAGCCAGAAAAAATGGACTCTGTACTTGCTTACGCTTTTGGCACACAAAATGAAACCGTGCTCTCTATGTTAACTGGAGGGTTGGGTAACACCAGATTTATTTCTAATAGAGAATATACCTGGGAATTACATGGACAAACTGAAAGAGCTATTGTTATTACAGGAGCTTTACAGGCTGGTAATGTAGGTCTTGCTGGTAGTTCTTTTCGTTGGAAAATGGAAGAAGGCATATTCCAAGTATCTGATAATTTAGTTACTGATAATAGAACATCAGTACGTGTATCAGCAGTACAATTTAATGGAATAGACTATATTTATACTGGTCAGCTTACTGACCCAGACCCTAAGAAATTTTTAGATGCTAGTCAATTAGCAGCTGGAGCTCGTATGTCTAAAGATTATTCTACTGTTGAAGAATTTTCTTTGAAGGGTGGTAGCACTGATTTTGTTGCTCCTATGACTTTAAAGAATCAACTTACAACATTAAGAAAACATTATGCTGTATCTCGTTCTGCTGCAACAGATGTAATGGTTATTGAATTATTCTCTGAAGACGGTATGTCAACTAAATTATGGACCAAACTGGCAGAATGGACTGCTATGGCACAGTGGTATAAAGAAATTGAACGTTCTTATATTTATAGTGTATATAATAAAGACCCACAAGGAGAAGTACGTTTACAAGGAGCTACTCACCGTCCAGTATATACTGGAGCTGGTCTTAGACAGCAAATCTCTCCTGCAAATAGAATTTATTACACTAAACTTACTTATGATATTATGGATGAGTTCTTACTAGAACTTTCTTATAATGCAAGTCGTTGGGGTGGTAATTATAACTTTGTAGCTTTGACAGGTAAAATGGGTATTAGAGAATTTAATAATGCTGTTTTGGCTCGTCAAAAAGATTTAGGTATTACTATTACTAATTCTGGAACTTTTATTACAGGTACTGGGGATAGTTTAACTTTTACAGGTCACTTTAAAACGGTTGAATTTTTAAATGGTGTTAGTTTAACTGTGAAAGAATTTGATATTTATGATGATAAAGTTCACAATAGAACTTTAGACCCTGTCACTAATAAACCTTTAGAGTCTTATAGATTTACAATTTTAAATTTTGGAACTATAAAAGGTACAGCTAACATTCGTAAAGTAGCTAAAAAGAACAGTGAAAATGCAATGTGGTATGTTGCAGGTTCTACAACTCCATTTGGAGAAGTAGCTAACTCTACTTCAGTAATGCGTTCTAACGGACTTGATGGTTATGAAGTTCATTTACTTGCAGAGGTTGGTATTCAATTGCAAGACCCAACGTCTTGTGGTGAAATGATTAAAAGACTTAATTAATGAAATTACCTGAGTACAAAAAAGTATAAAGGTATCTTTTGTTGTCAGTAAGGAGGAGGTATAACTCCTCCTGACAACAACAAAAATTTTAACTGAAAAATAACAACAAAAGATTATAAATTATGATAACAAATTTAAATGGGTTTAACAGAAACAAGTCTGTAATTTTTAAGCAGATTTACAGTGATAATTTAATTAAACTGAAAAAATATGCAGGTACTGTAACAGGTATAGGACCTAGTGTTGATAATAATGGCTTACCCGTAACAGGGTTAACAGAGAATATTACCAACCCTAGTGGAGAAGTTATAAAGGGAACTAGAGTTTTTATGGAAGAACTTTTAGATTTAGAACCTGGAACTTTAAAACAAACTAGTCCTTACTGGCTTACTTATAAAGTAAATTTAGGCCCAGATGCTATTATATTAAACTTAAATGATAATTATGATTTACTAAAGTACTTATTTTTAAGTGCACAAAGTAGTGTAGCTATTGGGTTAAAAGATGTATATGATAGTTCTCAAGTGGAGTTTGTATTATATTCTGAAGAACAAGAAGCTACTATAAAAGTTACAGAAAGAAAGGTGCTTAAAAAAGCTTATGCTTTATCTGATAAACTAGATTTAGAAACAAAAATACATTTACTTGCAATATATGGCGAAATAGCTGATGCTGCTAATGTAAATAGTATTGAAAATAAAATTGATGAAAAAATAGAGAATAACCCTCAGAAATTCTTAGATTATGCAGAAGATGATTATTTAATATATAAATCATTAGTTGCGAAATGTTTGAGTAGAGGAGTTTTATCTATAGGTGAAAAAGGTATTATGCATGGAGAAATTGCCATAGGTTATGATAAAGAAAATGCAGCAAGTAATATTGCAAAGGATAATACTTTACAAGCTATTCTTCAAGCAAAATTATCTGGTGACCTTGAACTAATTCAAAAAGCATTTAAAGCAAGTAAAATTAAACAATAATGACAGGAGCTGAATTTAGCACTTTTGTAAAAGTAAAGTTAGATAGAATAGATTCTAGTTTTAATAGTGATGTTAGAACAGAGGAAATATTATTTTTTGCTAGAGAGGCTTTAAAAAAATTAATTTTAACTTTTGATGTAGGTTCTTATGGAAGAACTACAGATAAAGGAGTATTATATGCTTATAGTGGTAATATAGTAAAACAATCTCCAGAAATACCTTTAACAAATAATCAAGTGGCTTTGCCATCTAATATTCTTAAAATTAAAGGGGTATCAGTATATGTTACTACTACTATGTCTGGAACTACTTATGCTGACTGGGTATCAGCTAGGGAAACTGACACAAATGAAATTAAAGATGTACAAGGAAATCCTTTTACTCAGTCTTTTCCTGATAATCCTGCTTACAGGCTAATGAGTAATAAGATTGTTTTTGATGCACCTAGTTTTAGTTGTATTAAAACTAAGTATGAATTTTTACAATACCCAAGTGAAATTACAGAAGAATCTACACTAGATTTTCCTTTTATGGAAGAACTAGAAGATACTACTGTAACGTTAATATTAGAAAACTTAGAGAGTCGAAGGTTGCAAAGCCAGCCTGCTGTATCTAAATCTTAATAAATGTTTAATTAAAAATTTTGTATCATGCGTAATTATGTATCAAAAGTTCTTATCGGAACAGCAACAGCTAATACAGCTATTGCACCTATTGCCCCCACAGCATTAACTTCAGGCCAAGTTATTGCATTTGATTGGGATACTCAAACAGATATCAAAGCAACCAGTGTAAATATTGGATTTGCTAGAGGTATGGATTCTTTGGGTGCGCCTATATTTGCTGGTCCTATTCCTGTAAATAAAATATCTAGTGCTGTTTTAAACCCTTATGTTGCTCCAGTAGCTCAAGTAAGAACTCTTACGGTAGATGCTGTTCCTGCAGCAGGAAAAACAGTTATTTTTAAAGTTACCTATCATGATAATTTAAGTATCATTCCTAATCAAATGAAACAAACTATTGTATCTGTGGTAGCTACAACAGCTAATATAGCTAATACTACTACTTGGGCTGCTGCTATTGCTGCTGAGTTTAACAAACAGGTCTTTTTATTTGTATCTGTAGTAGCTGCTGTAAATGTAATTACTTTTTCAGCTATTACACTTTTAACTACTAGTCAATATAATCATATTGATAGACCTGAAAGTGTTGTTTTTGAATTAGGTGTTCCAGATGATACTACTTTAGGTGTGTACGTTACTGCACAAACAGTGGCTCCTAATTTAGGACAAGGAACTGCAGCTAAAATTGCTTGGTTAGAAGAACAAGCTATGGGTCGTAGAGGTTACTCTGATAGACGTTTAGCTTTGGATACTAAGAAATATCAAAGTGACGTTGTTTCAGGAGAAACTTATGCAACTTTGATTATTAATGCTGATGATTATATTGAAGGAGATATGCAATCATTATATCCAGCCCCTGTTGGAGCCGTGATTTGTGGTGATGGTGCATCTTTAGCTAATATTTTAACAGACCTTTCAGTAGCAAATATTGTCCCAGTTACTGTAGCAGGCTAAAAAAATCTTATTTATATTTAAAAAGTCTGGCATATTAGTCAGACTTTTTTTATACCTTTACAAGATGAAAGCTAAGGAATTGATTTATAATCTTAAAACTGCTTTAGCGGAAACGGGCAGTTTATTGAACACTACTACTGACCAACATCTTATGTTTATGCTTGATGAAGCTAGGGCTACCTTAGCATCACAAAAAATGAACAGCCATAGTAGTATAGATATTATGGCACAAAATGTAGATGTTAAACCTATAGCTGCTCCTACAACGGATTTAGGAACAGTAGGAAAAAGAGTTATTCTTAAAGTAGAAACACCTCCTTTTATATCTTATATTCAAGGAAATGGTATATTTACAGTTGGTACTACTGATGCAAGTATATTATATACAAGAACTAACTATTCTGAGCTTAGAACAATTTTATATCGAAAATATACAGCTTTTAGCCCTAAGTGGTGCTATTTTAATAAGGCTATATATATAATCAATAATAGTGCTTTGAGTAACAGACTTATAAGAGTTAGGGGTGTAGTTGCAGAACCTTATAAAGTTGAAATACTTAATAAAACCTACAATCCCTTAGACCCATTTAATTTTGAATATCCATTGTCATTAAATGATGTAAAAACGGTATATCAAATAGCTATGAGTGGTACACTTGGATTTGGGGATACTGCTGCACAAGCAATAAACTCTGAACAAAATAAACGTAATAAGAGTAATGATTTTTTAGAAACTTTAAAAGGTTTAGCTAATAACTCTAATACTAATTCTGAGGAATAATGTGTGTAGTTAATATATATGCCATGGGTACCCCTGCTTTATATAAAGAGTATGTAAAGCATAATTATAAAAATCCTGTTTCTTATAAAGAATTTCAACAAGTACTTGTCGAGTGGGGCACAACAGTATGTAATTATTTATTAGAGGGAAAAACAGTACAATTACCAAAAAGGATGTCTTCTTTACTAGTTGTAAAAAAAATAAAAAAAAGATATGTAGATTATAAAGAATCAAAGATTCAAAAGAAAAAAGTGTATAAATCAAATGTACACTCAGGGTTCTTTGGAGCTAGGATATTTTGGAAAAGCCATTATGCTTCTTACGCTTTAAAAGGATGGGAATTTAGACCTCATAGAAATTTATCTAGAGCTCTTGCTGGTGTTATGAATACTCCAGGGGAACATAGAAGGTATATGGAAAGAGTTATAGCAACAACAAATGTAGGTGCACAAAAAAGTGTATATGCAAAAACAATTTTTAAATTATGAACTATGATACAGTAGAAGTAGTAATTGATAGATTATTACGAACATTTAAATTACAAGAATGGCAGTATGATGTAGATGCTTTAGTAGAAGATATTGCAGAGGCTTTAAAACTTATAGGAGCTCAAAAAATATTTGCAGAGGTTACTGTAGAATTACCAGTAGTGAGTAAGTTAGTTAAATTACCCCCTGATTGTCAGCATATAATGGATGTGTTACCTCATACAGTTAAGTATAAAGAACAAGGAACTTTCATAACTATAGATTTACCTGATAATAGTCTTGTTACTTTACAATATCAAGCTATGCCCATAGATTCCAGGGGTTACCCCTTAGTACCTGATGATGCTTCAGTGAGAGCTGCTATTATGTGGTATATGGTTGTTATTTTAATACTACAAGGAGAGATTAAAACAGTTAATTATTCTTTAGCTGAAAGTGAATGGCAATGGAGGTGTAGTTCTGCAAGAGCTGCATTAAATTCATTAAGTCTTGCACAAGTAAATACTATGTATCAAAACTTTGTTAGATTAAATCCCCTTAAAAATGAGTATGAAACTAACTTTGTACAAATGAATAATATAAATACTCTTGATAGAGATAAATTTAAGTAATGATAAATGTAAATTTTACTAAAGGAATACATACTAGTTCAGACCCTATAAATACTCCTGAAGGATATTATAGAGATGCTGAAAATATGCGTTTTAGTGGTGGAGGTAAAAGAACTGAGGAAGGTAATAAAAGATTAACTAGTGTGCAACCTACTTATAAATATAGAGGTTCTTGTGTTATAGACGACCTTCTAATTATATTAGCTTTAAATGAATATGGACTTAGTATTATAGGTTCTTTAGATAGTACTGATACATGGGAAACTTTAGTAAATTTTAGACAACCTGATGTATTAGGCTTAGAAGGAGATGGCGCTGAAACGGATAATAGTAAATTAATACAAGTAGAGGGGAGAAAAAATTGGGCTGGAGAAAATATTATATACTTTTCAACTTATAAAGGAGCTAGAAGAATTAATTTAGGTAGTAATTACACTGATAAGTATTCTCAGTATAATACTGTGGAGTTTGATAAAGCTACAAAATTATTCTTAGAATATGAATTACCTCAAACAAACTATGTAGGAGAATCTCAAAATGGGGAATTACTTAGTGGAGTTTATCAAATAGCAGCTAGATTAGTTACAGATTCACTAGCTAAAACTTCATTTGGTATAGTATCCCCTGTTATTCCTATTGTTCAAATATCCACAAAAAGTGAAAGAGATGCTATAGTTGGGGATTCTCCACAAACTAGAACTACTAAATCAATTGAATTATCTATATCTAATGTAGATACAACTTTTAAATATATAGAACTTGGTGTACTTACTTATGTTGGAATAGCAAATACTCCTAAGCTTAATTATACAAGTTTAATCCCTATTAATGGTAAAAGTATAATTAATGTTACTTATCGTGGAGAATCTGAACATAGTGGTTCTTTAAGTTTAGAGGAGTTTATTATTTCTGGTATATCTTACAATAGTTTTAAGTATGTAACCCAGAAAGATGGAATATTATTATTGGGTGCTTTAAAAGAAGCTGAGAAAATAAATATAGATTGGTTTAGGGTAGCTTCAAGAATAGTCTCAAAATATATTGTAAAAGAAATTCCATATAATGAATCTATTAATTTCATTCAATCACTTAATTTAGAAGGAGATATTTTTAAGCAAGATGTTAATGTAATAAGTTCTTCTCCTAGTGATAATGGGTATAAAAATCCTATGACTTGTGCATTATATAAGGGGTATAGACGAGATGAAGTTTATGCTTTTACTTTAACTCCTGTTTTCAATTCAGGTGTATATGGTCCAACTGTTCACATACCTAACAATAATTATGGGGGAGTTTTAACTTCTGGAGTCAAAGAAGCTGCAACAGTAGGTATGTTAGGTAATTATATTTCTGAGGAACAATATGATGAAGATGTATATTATGAGGCTGATGGTATTACTAAATTACCTGTAGGTAGTGGTTTACGATTACATAAATTTCCAGGTCCTGATATTGAACCTATTATAGGGGATAATGGAGGGCAACAAGTTATTAGAATATTAGGGGTTAGGTTTGAAAATATAGTATTAGATAGTACAGAATTAGAATATTTACCTCTTATATCAGGCTTTATTATTGGTCGAGTTAATAGAAAAGGACATGAAACTCAATTAGCTCAAGGTATAGTTAGACCTAATACACAAATTTCTTTTGCTGGTAATAACACCCAAACTATAAATCCTATGTTAGGAGATGGATTTTATTACTGGGAATTGCGTAAAGCAGGTAATAGTTTATGTAAACCTACAGGAAATTTAATGTTAAATGATTTTACTTTTATAGCTCCAGATATTATACATAATTTATATGGAGCTACTTCAGCATCACATATTAAACAATTTGCTAAATATACCTCTACCCCAAATATGTTTCCTTATACTTTTTCTAGGTTACCTGCTGTAACAGAGCCTTCTTTAACAGCAGGATTTTTTAGAAATATTTTAGCACTTTCATCTGAGGATTTAACTTTAAACAGGGAAGAAACACTTCTAAGTGGATTATCTGTTACTCAGGGTCCTTTTGGAGTTCCAAGACAACCTCATAGTAAAGGAGGTAAAGAAAATACAACTATCTATAAAGGAGTTAAAAGTATGCAGATGTGTTCTTCTAATGGGTTTGTATGGTATAGTACTGAAGGTGATGTACCTATAAAATATGATGTTCACAATTATTCTAATTATACAGAAATATCTCAACATATTCAAGGTAGTGGAGCTAATATAAATAAATTTATAGCAGATGTTAAAGTTATTAGTGCACAGTTAAGTTCTAATGATTTTGTTATTCATACTACGGTACGAAAAAATACAAAACAATATGGAGCATTAGCACAAATGACTTCTATGTTTGTGCACTATATGGATTATAAAAATCCTTCTAGAAATTACACTGGTGCTCCTATAGTTGATTTTTATAATGGAGATACTTTTATAAATAAATATGGGCTTACTATTAATGAGGAAGGATATTATCCTTACCCACCTGATGATACTACTGAAAGTTCTAAATTTATAAAACCAGCAAATGCAGCTGGTATTATATATTTTTGGTTAGAATCTAGTAACAATTATGATTATAGACACTATATAACCCCTTCTTCTTATAGTGCTGGAAGTGTAAGTTCTAGTAGTGGGTCTATGCCATTTTTTCCAGCATACAAAAGGTTGCTTAGTTCACAGGGTTCTTTTGGTCTTCTTAATATATCTGCAGAAAATTGGGTATTGCCTGGCTATCCTAGTCAGTACAATAATCAATATTCTGCACAACCTAATATAAAACCATTTACTATAACTCCCATAGAAGATATAACTAGAAAAGCTTCTTTATTAAATAGAATTATTTATTCTAGTATGTCTGTACAAGGGGAGAAAAGTGATGCATACCAAATATTTTTACCTAATAATTATTATGATGTACCACAAGAATATGGTACATTAACAGATATTTTTACATTTAGAGAATTATATGCTACTACAGCACAAACTCACTGGAGATTATTTTTTAATACCTTAGCTACCCAAGCATCTAGTGTAGGTGAAATAGTTTTGGGTACAGGTGGAGCTTTTAATAGGCCTGCTGTACCTATTACAACTCTTACAGGTGGTTATGGTGGATTAAGTCATTGGACTCACGGAACTGCAACTATTGCAGGAAGAATATTTGTAGATAAAATTCAAGGTAAGATATTTGTTCTTGGAGAAGGTTTAGATATTATATCTCAAGATTTAGCTGATAGTGAAAGAGTTAGAGTACAAGGATTGAAAAATAACGAAATAATTATAGCAACAGAACCATTAAGAGAAAGAATATTTATTAAAGTAGGAGATATTTTGTGGAGTTATAATTATGACCAAAAAGTATTTGTAAGTCGTCATACTTATATGCCAACTTATATGTTTTCAAGAGGGTCTAAGCTTTATTCATATAAAGATACTAAAGGTTTTTATATACACAGTGACCCAGAAAGTTCTACTTTTTATGATAAAGTAATACCATACTCTATATCTATAGCAGTTAATGCAGCAAAGACAACAGATAAGGAGTTTAAAAATATTGAATTATTTACAACTAAATTTGGTAATAACTTAGTACCTTTACCTTACTCAACTTTTGATGAGCTTGAAGTATGGAATGATATGAGGTACTCAGGAAAAAATAAAATTATTGTAAAAACAGAAGCATTTCAAACTAGTGGAATATTAGAAGTACTTGCATCTAAGGTAAAAAATTCTTTTAGATTATTTGTTCCTAGAGATGTAGTAGTAAATCCTTCTATTAATATAAAGAATATAACAAATAATAGAAGTACTGAAAAATGGTTACCTAGAATGAGAGGTAATTATATAGTAATTAAATTAAAATCAAACCTTACAACAGGGTCTTTATTTTTATATGATGTAGTTGTAGATGTTTCAGAAAATATTAGATAATTATGACTAAAGGTAAATTTTCAAGGGCAAAAAGTATGAATGAAGCAAATCCTGGTTCTGGGGATGAGCTAGTGATGGAAGGTATAGGAGATGCAATAGGGTCAGTTACACAATTAGCAGGCTCTTTTGGTTCTATTCTTAAAGATACTAAGCTTAGTTCAGTTGATAAAATGAGTGAACGAGGTACTATCACACATACAAGAAATTTAGGAGGTAAAACTATGAATATGGCAACAGCTGGTGCAAATGTTGGTAAAACATTTGGTACTACTGGTATGCTAGTTGGTGGTGCTATTGGAGCTATAGGAGGATTTTTTGGAGCTTTAAAAGACAAGAAACCTACAATGGCAGAACAAGCTTTACAAGAAGGTAGGTTTCAAATGGGTCTAGCTATGAAAAATGTTAGACCAGAAGATACATTTGCTAAACAACAACAAATGGCTAAAAATGGGCTTAATGTAAAAAGTAGTAAGGACATTGAAGTAGAGAAAGATGAAATAGTTTTAAGAAAAATTGGCAATTCTTTTAAAAAAGTAGCTGATTTTAAAGGAGGTAAATCTCATATTGAAGGAGGAGAACAATATGAAGCTTCTGAAGGTGATATTATAATTCCAGGTAAAGAGCGTAATAAAATAAATTTATTATTAAAAAATAGAAGATGGACAGCTATTGAATCCATCAGACAATCTTTACCTAAAGATACAGGTAAAACTGTGTTTAAAACTGGAACTAAAAGTGTGGACCCTCCAGGTAATCTTAATTTTGGGGATGATGCTAAAGAAATTGCAAATCATATTATAGAAAAATTAGTAGCTGGTGGATTTACAGAAATTGCTGCTAAAGGTATGGTAATAAATTTTATAACTGAAACAGGAAATTTTACAGATTTTGAGGAAAATGGTTTATCTCCTAAGAAAGGATTAGGTCTTGCACAATGGACAGGTCCTAGAAGACGTATTTTTGAACAATACTTAAAAGATAATAATAAGTCTGTAAAAAGTATAGATGATAATATAGATTTTTTATTTTATGAGTATAAAAATTATTCTCAAAATATAGGGGTATCTATAAAAGAATTAAACAATAGTACTAATGTACCTGATGCTACTAGAAAAGTTTTAGAACGTTATGAAGTTCCTAATAAAAAGGTAACTAGCTTAAAAGCTAGATTAACTGCAGGTAGTAAAGTTTTAGCAGATGTAGGAAGTAAAGAAGATATAGATAAAGCCCTCGCTATTACTACATATAAAGGTTCTGATGTAAAAAATAAAACTATTAAGGATAATAAAGAACAAAAAGCTTCAGATGTTCCCTCTTATTTAAGTCCTTCAAAACCAGAACAATTAAAACCAAATAAATTACCACAAAAGGATATAGATATTGATAAAGCTTCAAAACCATCTAATTATGCTAGAGGTTATTATAATAATGATGATTATGAAAAAGGTGTAAATAATAATAATAAACTTAATAAAGAGGCAGGAAATTTTGTAGCAAATGCAATATCTGGTATAATTCCAGGTGTAGGGGTTTTTAATAAACTTACTAATGTTGTTACGAGATTAAAGGGAAAAAATACTTCAAATATAGGGTTTACATCTAAGAAAGCTCAGGATGATATGGATACATTTATGAATTGGTATCAAAAGAAACGAGGATTCCTTGGTACTTTTAAAGATTCTTTTACTAGTATCTTTGATAGTGTATTAGGTGCAGTAATAACAGGTAGAAATTATGGCACAGCAAGAATTTTAGTAGCAAAAGCAGCTATGGAAGATTTATCAAACAAGGAGTTTCAAGGTATTATGGAAGAAGCAAAAGCTGCAGGGGTACTTGCACAAAACACAGAATTTTTATTACAAGATATAAAAGAAAATCCATCTAAATTTACTCCAAATGATGAAAATGGGATATTAGTTGCTAATGTTATTACATTTTTAGCAGATGCCCCAGTTATGATTACTAAAGCAGGAAAGCTTCCTTCTATGGCTAAGAGTATGTATAACTTTATGAAAAAAGCCCCTAAGTTATTTTCAAAATCAGAAGCTGCTGCTGATATAAAGAAAATAGTAGGAGGTCTTAATGCTGTAGAAAAAGCAATTAAATATGCAGATGTTACAGAAGCTGCTGTTAATACTGCTAAAAAAGCAGGTGTGGTAGGTAAAGATTTAGAAAAATTAGAGGCAAAACATGCTAGAGCTGTAAGTCTTCTTTCAAAAGGTGTAGCTAAGGCGAGAACTAATGAAGCAGCATTTGTAAGTACTTATGGAAAAGAGGGGTTAGGTATCCTCGAAAAAGCTAAACAAGATTTAACATCTGCTAGTACAGCTGGTTCAAAAATTGTTGAAGCTTTTAAAGAAGAAAAATATGTTGCTGAAGTAGCTTCTAGTGCTAATAAATCATTAAAAGCTAATTCACCTGCAATTGAAAAAATAATAAATGCATTCAATTCTACTAAAGTAGATGGGTCTAAAGTTAGTTATGACAAATTAATGGAAGAGGCTGCAAACTTAGATAAAGCTAAAGTACCTGTTCCTGATGGTGGGTCATGGGTAGAGTCTGTGAAAAAAGTTTTTAATTTTATAAAATCTAATGCAGCTAAAGCCTTAGATAACACAGGTAAATTATTTACAGGGAAAAGTTTTTCTGAATTAAGTCAGCTTGAAAAAGATACTAAAGAAGTATTTGGTGTAACTTCTGATAAATTAAGTAAGTTAAGTTTAGGTGAAGCGGGTAAAATACTAGGTGAAAGAGAAAAGGGTCTTGGTTTACTTAAAGATAAATTTAAAGTTGGAAGCAAGGATGAAAAAAATATAACTTCTGTTTTAGAAAATATAAAAAATAAATCTGGGGATATATATACCAAAATACGAGGAGTAAAAGATTGGCAAAAAACTATAGATGTAGGATTACGTGAGGGAGTAAATATAAAATCTATACTTAATAAGTTAATTAATCCAGAAAATGATAAAGATGTTGAAGAGGAAATTAGAACTGCTACTGAGGATTTGGTAGTTGATGATACCAAACCTGGAGAAGAAGAAACAGTAATTGCACAAGATGATGTTATAGCAGATGACTCAGATAACCCTGATAACCCTGATAACCCTGATAACCCAGATAAGTCAGATAAGTCAGATAAGCTTGATAAGCCAGGAAATACAGGTAATCCATCCACTAAATTAAGTACGCAAGAAAAAATAGCTGGTGTGTTTGATACAATTGCAGCGTATGCTCCTGCTATTTATAATATAACTAGGGGATTAGAAAAGAGTCCTAAAGTAAATAGAAGATTTGTAACTCCTCAAACATATAGGTATGAGAATATGAGTCAACCATCTTTAAATGCTATTAATGATGCATTTGAAGCTGCTGTTGGGAATGCTAGAAATCTATCTGGTGGTCTAGCCTCTAATTTTAGAAGTAATACAGAAAAAGCTTGGGCTGATAAATTTAATAGAATTAGTCAAGTAAATGTACAAGAATCAGGAAGGGCTGACCAAATTGCAAATAATAATATAGGAATATTAAATAAAGGTCAAGAAATTAATCAACAAGTTAATGCTAATGCAGACCAACAAGATTTACAAAATGAGGCTGCTACAAACTCATTCTTAGCTATGGGTATGAAAAATTTAGCAGATATATCTTCATTAAAAGCTAAAGAGGCTAATATGAAAGATTCAGAAAGTACAGTATTAAAACTTTATAAACAACTCACAGCTAGACCTGGTATGGGTGAAGATATTGAGGAGAATATTAATATTAATCCTGTCCCAAAAATTCCTAATACTCCTATTAAATCTTTTAGTTCTGTGGATAATGATATTATAGAAAGTACTACTAAAGTAAGTAATAATTTAGTTTCAAAAATTCCTAATGTTTCTATTAAACCTCTTAATTCTGTAGATAATACTATTATGGGGGATAATAAACTAGTTTCAAAAATTCCTAATGTTTCTATTAATACTTTTAATCCTTTTTCAGAGATAGCAAATGTAGTAAATTACAAAAAAAAATATAAATTATAATATAAAAGAAGATGCCAACATTATATGAAAAACCATTAGATTATACACCTCAAAGTACTTTTGTACCTCAACCTTTAGAGCTTATTGGTAAGGTTATGGAAATGCAAGCAAACAAGTATGATAAAGCCAAAGCTTTAATACAAGCAAGTGAGAATAGTTGGTTAAAGTCAGACCATTCTGTTAATGATACAGATATTTATAACAATACTATTAATGCTTATGAAAAAAGAATTGATGAAGCTGTAGCTAATGCTGGTGGGGATTATTCTACATTAACTGCTTTTGCAGACTCCTTAGTAAAAGATATTAATTTTGATTCTACACAAGGGGTTTTAGCTCACTTAAAAAATAATAAAGCTCTTATAGAGAAAGAGAAGGAAACTTTGGATAAAGATTATAAAGATGCTAAAATAGGTTATGGGGGTTATATTAAAGGTTTAGAAGCTATTTCAAATTTTAAAACTACTTTAGATTCTCAAGGAAATTTTACTACTTTTAATAGATATACCCCAAGTAATGTAGCAAATCCTATTGAAACTATGTCTAAGGTATTAAAAGACCTTCCTGATAAAACTAATGATGAAGGTATAGATTTTAAGGGTGTGAGAGCTTTAACTGAAACTTTAAATATGGAATTAGCTAATAATCCAGATATAGAAAAAGCTTTAATAGAAAATTTCAATATTCAATATAATGGTAAAAAAGATAGTAAATCTATACAAGAAAATTATTTAAAATATAAAGATAATATAATAAATAAAATTGTAGCAGACCAATCATACACTAGAAATAAACCAGAGAATGTAAATGGAACTATTCCATCAAAAGTTATAGACAATGTTCAAATTCCAGAGGGATTACAAAATGGAATTTTTAATTACACAGGAGGTAATGCTGCAGTAGCTAGGTCAGCTATTCAAAATATATTTGGACTTAAAACTGAAAAAGCTTTTAAAGATTCTACTAATACAGATGAAGCTAAAAATATAATTCATAATCTTGAAATTAGTTCAGGAACTAAATATCCAACTACATATAAAGAACAGGTTAAGTGGTTAGATAAAACTATACATGCACCTAAAGTAGGTAGGGTAATAACAAAAACAATTACATCAAAAGATACAAGTAGAATAATTGATGCAAATGGAAATTTACTTAATGAAAATGGGGTATATAATAGGGAGGGTAAAAAAGTAAGTGATTTTTCAGCTCTAAGTCCATCTACAGATAAAAAGCCTTATGTAGTAGGGGTAGTTGATATTGGTTCTGATTTACCCCCTAATTCTGCTTTAATAAAAGGAACTGATGGGGAATTATATGTACAACCTCCAACAGATACTAAAACATTATTATCTGCAGATTATAATATGTGGAAAGTATATAACATTGGAAAGTCTAATACAGGAAATGGAGTTATTAATATAGAAGATATTAATACTACTGGTGGAGTTACTATTAGCAAAGGCACTTATAAAGCTACAGTAAGATATGGAAATACAAAATCAGGGGAAGCTACTAGAAAATTAATAGTTTTAAGTCAAAATGGAAAGCCTAAGTTTTCTATTGAAGCTACGGAAGACCCTAGACACCCTATAATATATACGTACTAATGGAAGAAAATACACAAGATTTAAAAATGCTAGATGCTAAGAATACTCCTTTAGAAGATTCTTTCGAGTCATTAATTAAAAATTCTAAGAGTACAGTTACTTTAACTCCTACTGAAAAAGAGTTAAGTTCTATTAATCCTGAAGGGGATGCTTTAGAACGTATAGGAAAATATAACTTAGGTAGAGATGGAGGTCATACTGGAACTGTTGATTCTTTGGATGAACACGCTTTATTTGAAGAAGATATTAATTCTACTAGAGCTAGAAATCAATCTGAAGTTGTAAAATTATTTAAAACTATAGGAGGAGGTTTGGCAGAAGGATTACTTATTGCTTCAGAGCAACTTGGGTATGTTCCAGATATCAATACTTATACTAATATGTTTGATAAAGCTCATGATTTTTCTGGAAATTGGTGGACTTCTTTGATGAAAGAAGCTGAAGAAGGATTAAGAGAATCTAATATGTTTAAAGTATATGAGGAAACTCCCGATGATAATAGTATTTCTTCACAAATTTTTAAATGGTCTGCCTTAGAAAGTGCTATATCTTCTGGAGTAGGGTTTGGTATAACTGGGTTAGCTGCAGCTAAAGCAGTATCTGTTTTAGGTTCTTTAGGAAAATTTCAAGAACTAGCAGAATTAACAGATGTAGTACTTGGAAATGTAAAAGCACAAAAAGCTATTTCTGCAGCTACAGGAACTGCAGAAAAATATGTAGCAGGACAAAAAGCTATGTTAGGTGCTAAAGGAGCTACAAAAGCTTTTATGGGTCCATTAGCTACTTCAACAATGGCTAATTTTTATATGGGGGAAATGATGGCTACTGATACCTACAAAGCAACTTTACTTTCTTTACAGCCTAAGATAGATTCTGGAGAAATGACTTTACGTCAAGCACAAGAACTAGCAAATAAAAGAGCACATAGTGTAGTATCTTTAAATGAAGCATTAGTTCTTACGGGATATTTAAAATTTGGTAAAATATTTAAGCAAGGAAATAGATTTCAGTCTATTTTAAAAAATCCTTCTGCAATGTCTGAGTTAAAAGATATAGTTGTTAAAGGTTCTTTTACTGGGTTTACGGAAAATGTGTATCAAGAAATGATACAAATGGAGCAAACTCATAATAGTTTAAAAGAAGCAAATATTAAGGATGAATACTCAGATAATTTTGCAGATAGAATGGCAAATTTTGCTTTATCTAATAGAGCTTTAACTGCAGGTGTTTTAGGTGTTATAGGTGGTCCTATTCAATTTGCTGTAATACAACTTCCATTAACTAGAGGGGCAATGAGAGAATCTAAAAATGTTTATGATAAACAACAAAGCTCTATAAAATATTTTGAAAAATTAAAAAAAGATAATTTTGAAGACTTTAAAAAATATGAAGATGAAATTAATAATGGTATTGTTAAAGGAGATATTGCAACTGCAAAGTTAGTAGAAGATTTAAGTATTGCTAAAGAGATATCTAAGTCCATAGAAAATGGTACTATAGACTTTATAAAGAATGATATTGAAAAAATAAGAGATTTAGAAGAAAGTGAAGCGGAAGGTTTAAATTATGATAAAGAGTATAAAGACACTGCAAATA
>Ga0210041_1001749_pt1 | contig 19897 bp, 24 predicted proteins | sample CryGeymeta201503_FD_183973 | JGI IMG/M metagenome (GOLD analysis project Ga0210041, IMG submission 183973) | Groundwater microbial communities from Crystal Geyser aquifers in Utah, USA - Crystal Geyser metaG 2015-03 (SPAdes) (version 2) | ecosystem: Environmental > Aquatic > Deep subsurface >... | reverse complement strand
TTTTTTTTAAATTCTTTGTGCTGAATTTCTTTTCATTCGAAGGGAGATTTTTTGTTTGGAGTTCTAAAAATTCGCTTTACAATTTATTTTGGATAAACGATTCCGCATTTTTTAGATGTAGATTTTTTTTCTCCTCAGACATGGAGTTTATTGAATGAACTAGCATTGATAATCTGGGATTTGATTTGAAAAAATTTTCTTGTTTTATCATGAAACGCCAGAAAAGTCCATCCCAAAAGGATTCCCATTCTCCTTTTGGGTAATTGCTCATCTTTTTGATGTAATTCGAGCCACCGATATAAGGTTTGGTTGCGAATGTTCCACCATCAGCGAAGAGTGACATTCCATACACGTTTGGAACCATCACCCAATCGTAGGCATCGATAAATAATTCCATGAACCAACGGTAAACTTCGTCCGGATCGAATTCACAGAGAAGCATAAAATTGCCAAGAATCATGAGCCGTTCAATGTGATTACAATAGCCTGTTTCTAGCACTTTTTTGATGGTTTGATCAATCGGTTCAATTCCTGTGGTTCCATCATAAAAGGATTTGGGGATTTTTCGATCAAATTTCCAGAAATTCTGTGTTCTTGAATATCGACCTTTACTTTCATACATCCCACGAATAAACTCCCGCCAACCAATAATTTGCCGAATAAATCCTTCCGTTGAATTGATTGGAATCTTTTCTTGCTCTGAAAATACGAGCGTTCGTTTTATGATTTCATTGGGTAAAATTAAACCCACGTTAATCAAAGGAGATAAAACACTGTGATTTAAAATGGATGATTCTTTGAGAATTGCATCTTCGTATGGGCCAAATTCATAAAAACGATAGGTCAAGAATTGTTCAAACCAATCTTTTGCTTCTTGATGATTAATCGGATAAAATCTTTGTTTAGTAAGTTTACCCGGATTTTCAGAAAAATTTGTTTGCGTATAGTTTACTGCTTCGTCCCAAAAGGCTGATTTTTCTGGAAAATATACAGCAGGAGGCGTTTTTCCTTTTGGATATTTCTTTCGGTTTTCATCATCGAAAGTCCATTTCCCGCCGATTGGATTTTGTTCATCATCTAATAAAATCCCTAACTTTTTGCGCTGTTGTTTATAGAATGCAGTTTGAAAAAAAGAGTTTTTGTCAGGCCGGAAGAACGTTGCTAAATCGACTTTTGTGTTTAGAAATTGAGGATTTGAATAGCTGATTACTTTGCAGAATTTGGAGAGTGAGTTAATGCGCTGTTCAAGCCAATCATCGGTTGGATCGATAAGATGAATCTCATCAATTTTCTTTTCTTTTATTTCTTTTTGAAAATTTCTGATGTCTGCAAGTTCATGGTCTGCATTGATATAGCGAACCGTTTTATTTAATCCTTCAAGAATGTTTTGATAGAATTTCATACTTGCTCTATGAAAAGCTATTTTCTGTTTATGAAATCTATATTGTTTAAAAAACAAAAATTCCTCTATCAAATAAATCTCATTCGAGTTCTCTAAAAGCGGACTTTTTTCAAAAAGCTGATGCGGAAAAATGATATTAATCGATTTCATTTGCTTTATTTCGTTTACAACGTTCACTACAATACTTCACATTTTCCCAATCTCTCTCCCATTTCTTACGCCAGGTAAAAGGGCGTTTGCAGGTCAAGCATATTTTTGATGGGAGATTGCTTTTTTTCATTGATGATTGATTTCTAATTGAACATTATTTGGGAAGAACAACGTTTTTTCATGTCTAAATACCAATGAAAGTTAAATCATTCTTTAGTTTTGGTTGTGATTTATGTTCAATTATTGTCATACTGATGAAAATCAGTATCTCGGCCTATTAACTATTTATGCTACTTGAATTGCTTTTTGCCTAAAAATTATTGGGCAATCAAACGATTATTGTAATTCGTTGTGGAATTTAACCGCAGTTATGCTAATGAAAATCAGCAGGTCGGCCTAGGAACTCTTAAATTAAATAAAGTTCGTTTTGACTTTAGATTTTTTTGCTTTAAAGACGCTGAATCAAATTCATGTCGCCAATCTCTTACCTTTTCGAAATCTTATTATTTGAAATAGCTCTTTGGCGAGAACATTTGAAACGCGTTATTTCCGGACTTCTCTTGTGTAAATGTTTTAAACTTACACCCGAATTAACCCGTTTTCTCCAGAGTTTAAAAGAACTTAGCTTCAACTCTTTTCGCATCAATTTGATTACTTCACTCTCCGGAAGTCCGAATTGTCCTTCTATTGCCTCGAAAGGAGTTCTGTCTTCCCAAGCCATTTCGATAACTCTGTCTTTGTCTACGTCTGTCAAATTCTTTAAATCAAAAGTCATTCTAAATAACACTCGGTTAAGATAAATCTCAAAATTACCAAAATAGTTTAATATTGAAGGATAATATATGAAGGATTTAATTTTAATGTACCAAATTAAAAAAATCACCGTCTTCTCAACCGAAGATGAGCCACAACCTTAAACACGAAGCAAGAACCCAAAACGAAGCGAAGTGGAGAGATCTTCCTTATAAAAATTCTGAATGCTCAATTTTTAATTTTGAATTAATCTTGCACTTATTTCTTCACTATCAACACAGCCCAACATAAAACGGAAAATTCCTCGGCTACGCTCGATACCGAAGTCACTGCGAAGCCAAATGACCTTTTTTTATTCATAAAACAAAAAATGACGATTTTTTCGCCATTTTTTGTTTTATGAATAAGTTTAATTTAACCCAACTGGTCTTCCTGGTGGGATTGGAATTCCTGGATCAGCATCTCCACCCATAAGTAAATATGCTGCTGTACCTCCACCGACTAATACTGCTGCTGCGCCGAGAATCCACCATTTGGCTTTGCCTACTTTTGTCGGGCTTTCGGCAGGCGCTGCTGGTGGAGTTTCTGCTACTACTACTGGCACTAAGTTTACTTTGAATGTTGAATCGACACCAGCTTTTACACTGAGCTCTTTTGTTTCGGTGATATATCCGTTTCTGGAAAACTCAAAATCATAATTTCCTTCTAATAAGCGGAATTTAATAGTAGAGTCAATTGCGATTTCTGAGTAAAGCGTTTTGGTGCTGTCTCCTGCTTCTCTAACTTGTGTTAACACTTGATCTGGACTTAATTGGATTTTAGTATTTCCGTAAGGATTTATACTTTCATGTTCACCCAATGCTTCTTTGGTTTCTGCTAAAACTAATCCTATTACTGTAATCCGACTTGGATAAACTTTTAAGTCTTTTTTTAGCGCATACACTAGACCTGATTCTTTTACTTGAAGCTCAATGGGAAGTTCTTGATTCTTTGTTTCTTGAAAGCTGTAATTCACTTTTATTAGGGAATGGTCTGCATTAAACTCACTTGATTCAACTTTTATTCCTTTGAACTGAATTGCGCCGGATTCTAACTGTGTTTTCACATCTTCTAAGGAGAAATAATCGGCGTCTGAGGTTTCTAGACTTAGATGAATCACTCCGTTTGATGTGTTTTCTGCTTTGGCTTCTACACCTGTAACGGCTGCATCTGAAAACCATGGATCTGGAGATATATCACTGAAGCGACTTGCGGCAAATTCATTTTCTTGCAATTGACGAAGTTCGATTTTCGGTGAGTTTGTATTACTTAACCCAACTTGAAAATGATAGGAAACAAAATTATGGCTACCAATGACTTACGATTTTAATTTTAAAATTGGGTTAAGCAACATAAACTGCTTTAAACTTAAATCAATACAATTTTATTTATAGTAAATAAGTTCTATATTTATTTTCTTAATAAATAAGATAATTGCATGCGTTACATTCTTATTTTCATTATTATTTTAGCAACTAATTTATCTCTTTCAGTTGCTCAATCAATTAAAGATTCTGTCTGGGTTACATTTGAAATAGTCGATAAAGCCAAACTTAACGAAGCTCAAAAGCTATATGGTAACGATATTTACGTTTCAGGAACATTTAATGGTTGGGATGCCGGAGATAAAAGATACATTCTCAAAAAATCTGGGCTAAATAATTATCTCGTCAAGATAAAACTTAAAAAAGGTGATATTGTAGAGTATAAATTCGCACGTCAACATTGGGCTTTTGTTGAAAAGGACTCTTCTGGCGGTGAAATTCCAAATCGGAAATTACAAATTAATACGAATGAACTTCTAGTTCGTGATACAATTTACACTTGGGCTTCAGACCTCACAGACTGGAAATCCTTAAGAGATCTTTTTTACGAGGAAATAGAAATACTCCAAGACACAAAAAATTTCGCAGAGATTAAAACTATAAAAACTATTTTGCATAATAAAATTGAGCAGATAAACAGTGTTTACCCTATTGATGAAATACAACAGATTTCTTACAAAGCAGATTTTTTCTTATTTGTTAATCAAAGCTTTTTTTCAAATAAAATATTTATAGAATGGTATTTTAATACTATTATTACAACTGAACTTTTAACAAAATACTTAGACTTACTCCAAAATAAGCCTGAGCATGTTTTAAATAGTGGAGCCCTTATTTTTAATACTTTGTTTCAGACTTATTCAGTTACATTTGCCCCACCTGAATCTGAGCAATTGTTAACCAAATTTTATCGTGAAGTTTCTTCTAAAATGAGAAAGATGCCAGATTCAACTTGGGTACATGGATTCAGAAATGAATTCTCATTTTTGGCAGAACACTTATCTGATTTTTTTGCATTAAGAAGAGGAGAACATCCGCATGCAATTTGGGCTAATTTGATGAGCAAGTGGCCAACAGAGAACCATCCTAATTATTACTTAAATCTCGCAAAAGCTATAGCATCTGCATATATGAGTTCAGAGAATCTGGATAAAGCAATTGAAGTTGCAACCTTTGTCGCAAACAACACAAGTGTGAGGCATTTTAGTAACAATCAGTTTAGAAATTGGTTTATGGATATTACCAGTTCGTATTTGTCAATAGCAGAACAAAAACGTATTGCTGAAGAAATAATTTCTAGAAGAAAAGAGATTGTACTCAAGACTATGAGTAAAAACGTTGCATTTACAATGTACGATATCGTTTCTCAAAAGAATATTGATTTAACCAAATTTCGAGGTAAAACCACGATAATTGATGTTTGGGCGTCATGGTGTGGCCCTTGTATTGCTAGCATTCCATCATTAAATAATCTTTACAAACTTTCAAAAGAAATAGAAGGCTTAGAATTTATTAGTATTGTTTGTGATGAAATCACCGAAGTCAAGACTCAAGGACCAGTAAAAAAAGTGATTAAAATGAAAGGTGTCCAATACCCTGTTTTATGGGATTTGAAAAAAAAGACTATTCAAGATTATGTCGAAATTCCTCAGTATCCAACGATTTTATTAATGAACAAGAATTTAGAAATAAAGGTAATAGATTTTGATATAACATCTAGTAAAGAGGAGTTATTAAACTTCCTAAATAAGAATGAAAACTAGATGTTAGCTATTGTTTTTTCAAAATTTATAGTGTTAAATAAAGTGTACCATACCTGACATCTTCTTATTTTCGATAACCTTCAAAATAATAAGAGAAATCCACTCCAAAAAGTCGAATTTGACGACTTACACCTTTGCAAAAAGTGCGAAATCATCGTTTATTTTGCATAAAACTACTTTTTAGAGTAAGCTCATAAGATTGTTCTTTCAATTTACTCCAAGCCAATCCAATCAATCAACAATTCAAAGTCTTCTTCTTGTTTATTGGCAATCAAAAAACTCATTTGTTCAATGCTTTTGAAATCAAAATTCGGGATGTTCAATTTACGCCCACGAAACTGTGGATAAAACTCACTTATTTCTAAATGAAGAATTTCCCATTCCCCTGAAGTTATGAATGGGTGAACATAAGACTCAGACTGCGAAATAGAACCTTTTAAACGAAATTCATAACGCTTCCCATCTCCTTTTACACGCAAAACGATAAGTTTACTTTCTTCAACTCGATTTATAGTTGTACTCAATTGTACCGAGGCAAATCCTCCGCTATTCGCCAATGAAACATAACCCGAAAATTGTCCATGTCTGGCATCAGTAAGTTTCAAGGAACTTCGGGATAAACCACCCATCACACCATCGTTTACAATGCGCCATTCCTTGATGTTTGATTGAGCAGAAAATGTATAAATTTCTATCATATTTGAATTTATAAATGAACTTAATAATATTATTAGTATAAGGTAATTCATCATGATCTAAACTAACACTCTCTTTTCATTGTGCCAATTTTTTAGCTAGTTAATTATAAATACACATACGATTGAGGTGGAAACACATTAAAATCTTCTTTTAGGTTTAATGGCTTAGTATATCTTTTTGTGCTCTTTATTTTGATGGCATGAGCAATCTCTTTTGACGCAAAGTACTCAAAGAAAAAGTCTTCTGATATTCCAGAATCCATTAGTTCGTTTTCTTCTTTTTTCATACCTAAAAAGTTTCTTTCAATTTTCTAAACATTTCCATTGTTGTGCAAAACCTAAGGCCTAAAGCATTACATGGTTCTGGGATTTTTATTTTGCTTTTTCGGTTTGGATCACTAGTTTCATAAGTAACAATAATTCTATTCATTTTGTCAGCCAAGCCATAAGCTACTAAAAAAGCATCTGCTTCGTCTGCATCTAGAAATTCATTTAAAGCGTTTGTCAAATAGTGATCTTTTTTTGAAATTGCCCAGCTAGCCACTTTCCCATATTCAGTCATTACACTTGTAGTGTCTTTAAAAAAATCATCTGGCAAATTGTTTTTAAACCACGCTTCAAGTTCATCATTTTTATCATAAAGTTCATTCTTAATTTTGTCAATACTGATAATTTTGCCTTTATCAGCCAGCTGCTTCACCTTATTCCAAAAACTGAATGCAATATCTAAAGGATAACTAACTCGGTGAGCTTGGATAAAAAAATTACTATCTAATACAAATACTTCCATCTAAAAGTTTTTTGAAAAGAAGTTTTGATAGGTATCACCTTTCAAACTGGTAAGTTTATAGGCATCACGATACAATAAACTTCCAGACTTTACTGCCCTATTTATATGAGTGGCAAACGTTAAACTCAAACGTTTTTTTGTTGTAGCGTAAAAATCACCGCCAGAGCTTTGATTTTCTTTTTTTATAAACTCTCTATTCGAATAGTCTTCATAAAAGGCAAAAAACTCACTTCTCGTTAATTTACCTGTATCTAATGCTCTACGGGCAATCACTATTTCACTTACTTTAAAAAAGCTAGAAGCATATTTGATACTTGGTTTTTGATTCCAAACTTCTATAAAACTAGTTTCAGGGACTAAAAATTCTGCGGCTACTTTATCACAAAGTTTTTCAATCGGGTCATCTACAGGCTGAAGTTTTCTAAAGTCGAACCCAGCACTTTTCCCTGTCCAGATATGGGCTAATTCGTGAACAATGGTGAATAGTTGAGCGGACTTCCAATCGGCATTATTAATGAACATGAACGGAGCTATTCCATCAACTAAAACAAAACCTCTACACTCTTCTACCGGTATTTTTCTGTGTCCATTATTTTCCACGACTCCATTAAAAAAGGTAATTATCCCTTTATCTTCAATGTTTTGGACTAAATGATCTTGAGCTTCTTGCCATGTTCTGAATTCACTTGCCCAGTTTTCATTCAAATTTAGCGTCTTGCGGATGTCAGATACAATGGCTTTTACATCGTAACTATTTTCGAACTTGCCAACAAATTCTAGCGGCTCAAAATCATTCTCTTGTAAATAGGTTCTTAGCCAGTCTTGCCTTTGCTGAAGCAATAAAATAGTGTCGTACACATTTATACTTACTATATCTTTTTTACTGCTATTGCTTCTAAAAAATGGAAATGGCAACTTTTCTTTAGGCGGTTCGGGCAAAAATAAATACCCAAAAGGCAAATGTACTTTTTTAGAAAATTCCTCCAATTGCTTAACGGTTGGATTCTTTTCTCCTTCTAACCATAATTGAACTTTGGGGAATTTTTCACAAAATGTTTGCAATTCATAGCCAGCCCGAGCGATTGCCCAAGAAAGCATATTGGCATTAACAATTACTTCATTTCTCATTGCATAAAGATAATTATTTTGATGAATTTAACGCTTTTCTAAATTAGTTCAATCTTATAAATACACATACGATTGAGGTGGAAACACATTAAAATCTTCTTTTAGGTTTAATGGCTTAGTATATCTTTTTGTGCTCTTTATTTTTATAGCATGAGCAATTTCTTTAGTTGCAAAATACTCAAAGAAAAAGTCTTCTGATATTCCAGAATCCATTTTTGTCATTTCCCAAATGGCACTTGGAGCCGATGAAAGGATATCATCAATTTCGAATTCTCCGATTACTTGTTTAACTGGTGATGAGGCGTAAACGACAACCGTTTTTATATTGGGGTTCTTGAAAATGACTTTCCTAAACTCGAATTTCTTTATGCCTTCGAATATTTTAAATGCAAATTCTGGCTTAATCGACAATAAAACTTTCATCACTTTTGGTTGCTTTTAAGATAACATTTAACTGTTTTTTTGATATAGGTTTAAAACCTCTTGGAGCATCATTTACTCCTGCAAGAACCTTCAAATCTATCAATTCTTTCATATTAATACGATGTGGAAAGGAATAAACATAAAGGAATTTTATTACAAAAGGTTTTGTTTTTTGATATTTCCACATAGCTCTTAATTGATCTTCAGGAAAGACACTACTTTTTCTACAATATGAAATGAAATCGTCTTCATCTGTAAAATCACGTCTAATCTCTTGAACAACTCCTAATGTTGACACTACACTTTTATAATAACCACCCGTTCTGTAAAAAACTAAAATGTCACCTTTTGTAGGATGTGGTTCCAATGCGCGAGATACATACACTTTATTTATTCCGTTTCGATGAGGAAAATCTTCAATGAATTCTTCTGGTGATTCTGTATTCAAAATTGAATCGGGTAATAATTCGGTATGATAATCTGGGTAGATTGGAACGATATAAGAATTTTTATTTCTTGAGATATATGGTTAATGTTGTTTTAAATTATATTCATCTGTTTTTTTACTAAAATCTCTAACATATACCAATTCTTCGTTTTTCTTTCCCCAATGTACAAAACCCCATATTTCGAGTAAGTCAATCAATCTCTTTTGTTCGTCTCTTTTATCATAAATAGTAACATAAATTTCATCAACTTGATTTTTTAGTGCATTATCAAAAATGACTTTCATAAAACGCTCACCTAATCTAAAGCCGTTATTAATAACTTTAAAAGTTCCTACTTTTAACCTTTTTTTAGGCGAAAATGAGGGTGTAATATCATAATAATTCTCATCATTTTTTTCAATTTTTAAGTACAAAAAGGATAAAAGTAATCTGTTGTTTGAGTTAACAGTTATATATGCTTCCTCATCGTATTTTTTAATAAACCACTTGTCGAAACCTTTATAATCTTCTTTAAGTGATTCAAAAAAATTATCTTCGAGATTTATTCTTCCAAATTTTAACTTCTGAACATTTAGAACCTTGTAATTCACTAAATTTGGATGTTCTGCAAATGTCTTCTCTAGGAAAGAATCAATTGTAAATACACTATCAGCAATTCCTAGTTCAAAAGCTTTTTTGTGTATTTTTTTATCTTCTGTTATTAATATGTCAACTCTCCCAATGAATACTTCATTTATTAGTTGAGTATCTATATTGTCATTAGTATTTCGATCAATTTTATCTGATACTTCTTTAACTTCTTTCTGTAGCGGTGAAGGAATATCTATGAGTTCATAGCTTTCTAATTTAATTTGAAATGTTTCAACAGTTTCCTGATTTTTATATTTTTCTATTTCTGTGATAGATAATGAATGAACACACTTAGTGTATTTCACTCTATCCAACCATCGATATAAAATTCCCACATCCTGATTTATTATTCTTGATGCTTCTCTATGAATGATGATATTGGTGTCTAATAATGCTTTCATAGATATTAATATTGTTTAATTTCTAATTTATTAAATTATAAATTTTCGTAGTTAAATCATATAATTTCAATAAAAAACATAGTTATTATATTAAAGATGTGGAATACAATAACTTAAAACATTTATCTTGGTTCTAGAGCTTCTCGGAGTATTTGTTGTAAAAGTTGCATATTTTGAGTTTGATTATCATTAATGTTTGACTCAATAATATCACAGTAATGTAATAACTCATTCAGCTTTGTGACAATTCGCAATTGTTCTAAGATTGGAGGAACTGGGACTAAAAAATTATTTAATAAATTGAGGTTAAGCCCTTTGTACGCAATTCCTCTCAAGTTCTTATTAACTTCATCAGTAAAAAATGGAGATGAAAGAACATTAAAAACATAATCATTTAATTTCTTTTCTTGTAGAACAATTAAAGATATCTCTCGAGCAATATTAAAACCTATAAATTCTTTTGTCACTAAAGCGCATCCACCTAGTGTTCCTCGTACGTTCAATACAATCTCATTTCCTTGTAGAATAGTTCTAGAATATTGATTTGATATTGATTCTTTAACTCTTCGAACTCCTGTCAGATCAATTTTACGATATCGAACATCACTACATCTCAAAGCAGGTATACCATCAGATTGGGGTTCATCTCCCATTTTCACTATTCCATAGGTCAACGGGCTTTCGGCATCAGTAATCTCACCCAATCTACACCAAACCCAGTTCTTTGGAATTTCAAAAGGGATTTCTTTTGTGGTAATTGGTGGGATTGGTTTTTGTTTTTTTAGTTTGCCTTCTTTTATGAGTTTTTCTTTTTCGGCTTTAATTTTTTTGAGGAGTTCGCTTGCGGGTTCGTCATTTGGGTCTTGTGGAACCAATTTCCCCTGCATAGCCTCTCTCAAAAACGCCTGCCGCAACTGTTTCACCAAATCCAACTGTTTACTTAATTCTTCATTATTCTCATTTGAAGTATTAAAAAAAAGTTCCGTTTTTTTAATTTTGCCACTTAACTCATTCTTTTTCTCTTTTTCAAAAAATGATTTCAAAATGGCATCTTGGTTTTCGTAACTGACTTTTGGTATTACAAGAGTTTTAAGTTTTTCTGCATTGACATTTGGCATTGCAGAACCAGACTTCATTTCAATAATTTGGGACCAAAATGTATATGAGTTTAAAAATCGACTTATAAATTCTTGATTTACTTTTTTCTTTAATCTCAGACGAATTAAGTAAGTCGCAAAAACAGCATTTTTAGGAGCAGTTTGAACAATAAAGCTTTTCCCAGTAGTTCCTCCTGTTCTAGCAATCAAAATATCACCATCATCAAGTAAATATTTTGCCTCTGAATCACAATTACAAAACGGAACTGAACTCCAATCAACCGTTCCATTTTTTATATCTGTTATTCGAACAAATCTATGATTTCCAGTTTCTAATGCTGAAGCTGTATAGCCATACTGAGTACTTTCCAAGTAATAACTAAGTGTTGTTTCTTCAAAATTTTCAAATAGATATGAGAATAATATTGAATTTTTTATTTGATGAAGAATTTCATCTTTAGAGGTCATAAAAGATAGAGGTACAAAAGTTGTCGCTAAGCTCATATCCCCTCCATTTTTTTCATTTCGGAGCTTATAAATGCTTCCTGTGTAACAGAAATGATACTTTTTTTCACATGCATTAATTTTTTCAGAACTGCCGATAAAATTGATTTGATCCATTTGTGAAATTCCTTCAATATTCTCGACACTGTATAGAATATTGAAGGATAGCTTAGGTAAAACTCTCTGAATCGGTAAAGTTGTGCTTTGGAAATACCCTTAATATGTGTTAGGCGCTTAGTAAGTAATAGAATTGTGTTGGCTCCATATTAGGCTCGGTCTGTTCCATTTTGTTCATATTCTACAATATAGTAGCTAATAACGATATTTCTAATGGTTAACGCATTATTAACTTATTGAACAGCATGACTTTGCAGCTCTAAATGAACCGTTTCTATCTGCGTGACTAATTCATCAAATCTCATCTCACAGCCTCTTTCAACTTTTTCAACAATTCGTTGCTACGCATAAAACTCTTTTCCAACATCCCAATCAATTCTGCGCTACTGTGAATACTTTCTTCTTCTTGCTTGGTTGGATTTTTTATATCCAAATCGTAGTTGCGATTAATAATGGTTTGAATGGGCACTTTCCATGAAATTTCACTTTCTTCGCGTTTATTCCACCATTCTTTTATGGGTTCAAATTCATGAATTCCTAGCGGTCTTGTTTTACTGTATGCTTTTTGTCCTTCTGGCAATCGGTGTTCGTAATACCATACTTCTTTGGTTGCTTCGCCTTTGGTGAAAAACAGCAAGTTTGTTGCAACAGTTGCATAGGGTTGGAAAACAGAATTCGGAAGGCGAATAATCGTGTGCAAATTGCATTCTTCTAGCAGCTTTTGGCGCACTCGTTCTTTAATTCCACCGCCAGTTAAGGAGCCATCAGGTAAGACAATTCCTGCTCTTCCGTCTTTTTTCAATAAATGAATCATTAAGACTAAAAAGAGGTCGGCACTTTCTTTTGTCCTAAAATTTTAGGGAAAATTGTTTTCATTGTTATTGGCTACAATTCCACCAAAAGGCGGATTCGCCAAAATGGCATTCACACGGTGTTTTTCGGTGTAATTACTCAAAGGCTGATCCAAACTATCACGGAAAGTAATATTGGGAACTTCCATGTCGTGCAAAATCAAATTGGTAGTCGCCAATAAATACGGAAGTGGTTTGTATTCCCAACCGATACAATTTTTGGCAATGCTTTCGCGCTCTTCTACACTATTGGCTTGGTTTTTCAGATGCTCAATAGCGGCGGTTAAATAACCTCCCGTTCCACAACTTGGATCTAAAATCTTTTCGCCCAATTGTGGGTTTATCATTTCACAAATAAACTCGGTAATCGCTCTAGGCGTATAAAATTCACCACTTTTACCTGCACTTTGTAATTCTTTTAGAATGGTTTCATAGAGTTCCCCAAAAGCGTGACGATCTTTGGCAATATTAAAATCAATTTCATTGAGCTTGTTCAATACTTTTCGAATATTGATACCACTTTTCATGTAATTGTTATTGCCTTCAAACACTTCTCGAACTATTAAGGTGCGTTTGTTAGCCACATCATCGCTCATTCCTACTCTAAGATTCCGAAGTGTTGGAAATAAAGTTTGATCCACAAATTGTTGGAGTTCATCGCCTGTAATACCTTCATCATTTCCAGCCTAGGATTCCCAATGTAATTCATCTGTATTCATCATTTAAGACTTCGAGTTCTTTGTCTTTATCGGAGAATATTTTCAAAAACAGCATCCATCCTAATTGTTCAATTCGTTGGGCATCACCGTTTAGACCAGTGTCTTGCCACATTATTTTGCGAATACTATCTATAATTCCTTTGAGGTTTGCCATGTTTAATGGTTAATGGTTAATGGTTAATGGTTAATGGCGGGGTTTTTGGTTATTTTTTTTGGCGGTTTTTATGATTGCTGTGATTAATTTTATTAATTCGGTTGCATCATCATGTAAGCTTTTAAACTGTTGTTCTGAGATGTATTCTGTTTCTTTGAGCAATTCTAACCAATAGATACTCTCGTTACATTCTTTTTGAGCTATTGCCATTTTGTGAATAAAATCTGCTTTTGATTCGGCATGTTCGGCTTCTCTATATAATGCGCCTACGGCCGTTCCCGATCGCAGTAATTGTTTGCTTAGCACAAACTCTTTCTTTTCAATCAAGAATTGATTCAGTTTTATCATTCGTACTGCAAATGCAAAACTATTCGATTTTATTAAATTCTCCTGCATCTGTATTTATTTCTTCAGTGATTTGATGTTTTTTTCGAGGTCTTCCAACTCATTGGCTCATCAAAATAGTCAGGGCGACCATCAGGATTTTTCAGGCGATCATCATCCATCACAAAACCCTTAATCATATACTCTCTTAGGTTTTGATTTGCCCAAATACGAAATTGAGTTCCTCGTTTGCTACGTACCCGAAAACCAATCGCTAAAATCATGGCTAATGAGTAAAAAGTAACCTTGTATTTTTTCCCATCAGTGGCAGTTGTTAAGTAATCCTTAACAACTGAATTTTTTGTAATTCATTATCTTTCAATATGTTAGATATGTGCATACTGATATTTGGAATAGAGGTGTCAAAAAGTTCTGCAAGTTCTTGTTGATTTATCCAAACATCACCATCACGAGCATAAAGTGTAACTTTTGCATTTCCATCAACTGTGGAATAAATTAATACGTCCGATTGCATTAAGCTCCTGTTCTATAAAGTTCTTGTTCTAATTCTTTAACAGCTTCTATATATCGAGCTTTATTTCCAAATTGCTTAATAATTTCCAAAGGTGAACCGTAATCAGTAAGAGGTTTCACTTTTAAGACATCCATACTTTCTAAATTAATCACGCCTTCATCAGCATATTTATCTAACAACGATTCCAAAACTTTTCGGGCTTGTTCGCCATATTTGGTGAAATAATCACGTTTCTTTACCTTATTGGCTCTTTCTTTTCGAGTAAGAGGAGCTTGTTCAAAGGCCACATGACAAATTAAATCAAATAAATCAACTTCCCGATTAACCGCGTTTCGTAAAGCTTCGACTAAAACTCCTTGCTCTTCCAATTCTTTAATGATGATTTCTTTTTTGTCTGTCGTATTCCAACGATTCAAAAATTCATCCAGTGAAGCTATTGCCCCTTTATTAACTCTTTGGTATGATCTTTTAAACTCGTGGTGATTGGTTTTCCGTTGTTGTCAAAATACAATTCACGACTAATTAAAACGGAAACATCAACACCATTTACATAGATTTTATTTCGGGGATTTTTTATCGTATAAATAGGTGAATCAGGTTCAGCAGAGCGAATTTCTGGTGTAATCTCGATTTCTTCTCCCGTTTCTATATCAATGATTGGCGTGGTATCGGTTTCTTCTTCGTCAATAATTCCACCAAGATCGGTTTCCTCTGTAACAGGTTTTATTCGAATTGGATCGCCATCAAAGTCTTTATCAGCAAATAAATCGGTTACATTTCTGAAATCTAGAATCGTAAAATAGAGTTTATCAAAATCTTCATTAATGCGCGTTCCTCGTCCAACAATCTGCTTAAACTTTGTCATGGACTTAATTTCAGCATCAAGTACAATTACTTTACAGGTTTGAGCATCAACGCCTGTTGTCATTAATTCTGAAGTTGTCGCGATAACAGGATATTTTTCTTCAGGGTTTATGAAATTGTCTAATTCACGTTTCCCTTCATCATTGTCTCCAGTAATCTGCATGATGTATTTATAATTCTCCTGAACTAAATCAGCATTATAATTGGCTAAAGCTGAACGCATTCGCTCTGCATGATCAATATCGGCGCAGAAAACAATGGTTTTTGCAAATCGGTCGTAGCCTTTCAGAAATTCAGTTAGTTTTCTTGCAACGGCTTGAGTTCGTTCTTCAATCACCAAATTTCTATCGAAGTCTTTTCGATTGTAGATTCTGTCTTCCACTTCATAGCCGTCTTTATCTTTTTTGCCAAATTCAGGCCGCCAACCTTCTGCATCTACATTCAAGTTTACACGAACAACTCTGTAAGGCTCTAAAAATCCATCATCAATACCTTGTTTAAGGGAATACGTGTAAAGAGGTTCGCCAAAATATTCACTATTTGAAACCTCTTTCGTTTCTTTCGGAGTAGCGGTTATACCAATATGTATGGCTTTCTTGAAATACGTAAGGATTTCTCGCCAAGCGCTATCTTCTTTTGCACTACCACGATGACATTCATCAATAACAATTAAATCAAAAAACTCAGGCGAAAACTGTTTGTAAGCATTTGCTTCTTCATCAGAACCGGTTAAACCTTGATAAAGAGCCAAGTAAACTTCATAACTCTTATCAATCATTCGATGTTTAACAACGGTCATTTTATCTTTGAAATGCTTAAAATCACCCCGTTTTGTTTGGTCTATTAAAGCATTTCGATCAGCAAGAAATAAGATTCTTTTTTTTGCTCCACCCTTCCAAAGTCGATGAATAATCTGAAAAGCAGTGTACGTTTTTCCAGTTCCCGTTGCCATAACCAACAAGATTCGGTTTTGTCCTTTCGCAATAGCTTCAACAGTTCTATTTATGGCAATTTGTTGGTAATATCTTGGGTTTCTTCCACTTCCATCAAAATAATAATCTTGGGAAACTACCTTTTCAAGTTCATCAGTTTCAATTCCTTTGTATTTCTTGTACTTCTGCCACAATTCTGCAGGTGAAGGAAAATGATCTAGGTCTATTTCAGTTTCTAAAGTACCATCTGAAGCTGAGCGATCATGAAACACAAATCCATCTCCATTACTACTAAACACACAAGGAATATCTAAAATTTGAGCATAATCTAAGGCTTGTTACATCCCTGCTCGAGCGGAATGAGTATTGTCTTTTGCTTCAACAATAGCAATAGGAATATTGGGTTTGTAGTATAAAATGTAATCTGCTCGTTTTCTAGCCCCTCTTGCCGTTAGTTTCCCTCGAACATAAATTTTCCCGTCTGTAAAGGAGACTTCTTCCAAAAGTTGTGTTAATTTGTCCCAACCTGCTTTTTCAATTGCAGGCGTAATAAATTTCGTACAAATATCTCTTTCTGATAGCGTTTTCTTATTCATGCTAATTTAAGTAAAAGACTAAAGAGTGAGTTGAATAATAAGCAAAAGTGGTTTAGGTAAAAAGTATTGTTTTTGATATGTTATTCAACCGAAGAATCTACTACTTTTTTGCTTATTTTGTCTACACATTCTTATGAGGTCGCACTTTTATTAATCTATCAAATAATTCTGTCTTTGTAATGTGCTTTATCGAATTAAATCCCTTCTGTTCTTCCTCAATTCTAATCAGTCCAAAATAATCTAAGAATCTATCAAAAACCCGTAGTGAATAACATCTCGAGGCATCATCCTTTATAGACTCATTCGTTAGTTCTAGCGAATCTAAAAGCATAGGATAGGCTTTGAAATATTTCCCAGCATAAAATGAATCCAACCGTTTGGTCTGCCCATATTTTGAAAGAAGTATTAATGTAAATCCATAACCCATTTGTCCGATTTGATTATCACCATATCCATCATAATATGCCCAATTAAACTTGTTTGTAAACGTTAGAAATAGTTGTCGCAATAATGCTTCTTTATCACCAAGTAGCTTTTTGGATGATTTTGTTAAGCTAAGTTTTCCGTTTCTCTTTTTTGTCAAGCCTGCAAGTTCTATCAGAATTCGTGTAAGACTTACAGTCAATGAATCTGTCTCTTTGTATAATTTAGCAATCCCTTTTTCAATATATTCCTCTTTTAGGAAACCTTGTTTATAAAGGTCTGAAACAATTTTAGTTGGTAAAAACCCTTTTTCGGTAAGTTTAATCTCTCCGTTTTTATCTATTAAGTCGGTTAAATAGTTAATTTGGTTGAGTATCGGAATTCTTATGTAATCTGAGTCACTTAATTTTTGCAATTCAATCGGACTGTCTTCTCCAAAAGTAAAATGCAAAATCTGGGTCATCTCAATCGGAGAATATCCTTCAAATTCAGTAATTGTCCGATTGTTCTGCTTATGCACCTCTTGGTCAAGATGTCTTTGTAAATCTTTTAAATCCATATTTTTTATTGTTTTGTAGCTTGCCCGTTTGTGACACAACGGTTTACGTGTATAAGAAGTAGCAGATTAAAAGCAATTTACTTTCATTTGTACCTACTTTTATTAAAAATATTAACAGTTGATTTACCCCTGAAACCGATATTTCTTTTACACGCAGTTGTGGTGTCGTTTTTTATTCGGGTTAGAGAAGAGTCAGTCCAATTCTACGGTTTAAGCCTTGCTCGAAAATTCGGATTAATGTTGAAAGTTGGATATTTCCTTTTCCATTCTCAAGTTTGGAAATGTAACTTTTTTTTGTTCCCGCTTTGTCTGCTAACTCTTCTTGAGTTAATTTCGCTTCTAGACGTGCAGTTTTTAACATTTCGCTAATAATAAACATTTGCGCACCTTCTTCATAGTTATTTCGGCTTTCTGTTCCGATTTTCCCGTGTTCAAGTTCTATCAGTTCGTCAAATGTATTTATGTTCTTATACTTTTTCATAGTCGTTATTTTTTGCTGTTAAAATAATCTTTCATTAGCTGTTCCACTTTTTCAATTTCATTTTGAGGTGTTTTTTGTGACTTTTTTTGAAATCCGTTGAATAGAACAACTAGTTTTCCTTCGTCAAAACAGCAGAAAATCCGATATATATTTGCTTGATACTCAATTCGGATTTCGTAAAGCCCATTAGTCCCCGTCAAATGTTTTTAAAACTTTTCGGGAACTTGGTCAACTTGCTTAATCAACTCAAATACGTATTGGATTTTACCTTTTACTTTTTGCTCCTGCTTTTGGTAAAATTCAATAAAGTAGTTTTCAAAGAAGATTATCTTTCTAATCATCCCATTAAGTTATCTTATATGATAACATTTTCCAAATTATCGGGCAATTATTTTGCCGATTAAAATGAACCACTGCTTGTTTTTGGTACGTATCCCGAAGGGCATGCAGTATAGGTTTTGTTAGCTACCGTATTTTTTTTCAATTTTTTTTGATTTCATAGAATCAGGAATATCTCGATAAACATCTGAGCCACATTGTAAGTCATTTTGAAAATCTTCTTTGAGAAACGCTTTTACATCCTTCCTAAACTTGTGCTTTACCATGAAATCAGGCGATTTAAGGTACATATCTTTGATTGTCAATCTAGATTCAATGAAAGCGTTTAGCTCTTTTACATTAGTTGAATAAAAAACATTTCCTGAACCATCTTTTAAGAAAGAACTCAACTATAAATTTCCTTCAGGGTCAGTTTTTAAACCAAGAATACAACCCTCGGCATTCAAAATGTCCAATACAGGTTTTAAGTTTCTAAAATCTATCATATTTGGAAACTATATTTCTTATCTAATTTAAAATCAAATGCTCTTTCAAGGGACTTGAATAACAACTCATTGGTTGCTATTAGAATACTTGAATAAATATCCAATCTACACATCTAGTCTCGGTTGGTCATTTCAATAGTTGTCTTAGTTCCATGGAAAATGTTGTTACGCACTAAATAAACAAATCGCAAAAGTTCATTTTTTAATTTTCGTTTCAAAAAAATCTCAGATTCTACTAGCTTTTTGAATTCTTTCTAAAGGATTCTCTTTCAGATTCATTAATGCGATTGTCGTTTGTTATTCCGTAAAGTGCTCTAATAAGCTCCTCTTTACTTCTTGGATTTTCTCTTTTATTGGGCTTTAGTATAGTTTTGACAAATTCATTTGAGTCAGTGTCTTGGAAATAAATAAATATGAAGTTAATCATTTTTTTAAACTTTTGACTTTCGGAAAGGTCTTCCTCTATTGAAAATGCCACTAGCTCTTTCCGTTCAATAGCCTCAGCCCAATCGTAGTTATACAAAGTGTTGAATGCAAAAAAGGAGTAAATGAATTCGGAAGGTTCAAACATTTTCCATGACCCTGGTTGATATTCTAGAATATGATTTAATCTTTTGTCACACTATGTAGTTTGTGTAAATCTTTTATTTCATGTATCATTTTTTCTATAAAGTTGCTAACGTTTGCGGCTATGTGTAGTACTGGATTTTACAACCAAACTTTTCGGTTTAGCACAGACGTTTGATTTATTCATTTACTTTTCGTTTAGGCACCTAAACCCCAATTGCTTATAGCCTTTATTGGCAACTGCCTTTTCTTTCCGTTTTCTATTTGTCAATCGAAACTAAAACTTTTTCAATTCCGAGTTTTTGCCATTCTCCATTTCTAAATTCAGGTCGTGACCTTAAGTTTCCTAAAACGCCCGAACTTTCTTTAAACCTTTGAGCATTCCAAATCTTTTGTTTA
>Ga0210041_1001744_pt1 | contig 19932 bp, 19 predicted proteins | sample CryGeymeta201503_FD_183973 | JGI IMG/M metagenome (GOLD analysis project Ga0210041, IMG submission 183973) | Groundwater microbial communities from Crystal Geyser aquifers in Utah, USA - Crystal Geyser metaG 2015-03 (SPAdes) (version 2) | ecosystem: Environmental > Aquatic > Deep subsurface >... | reverse complement strand
CCAGGGCCGAAACATCCTTTTCCGTATGGAATAATTTCCGGACCATGAAAGACCTCCTTGACAAAGGCTCAATGAGCATGAAGCGTCAAGTCATCAACCTCCGGCAAAGCCGGAGGCTTGACGTTTGCCGCCCCCTCAAAGGGGCCTATTCGCAAACGATTAAAAACACCCTCCCCTCAATCCCCTCCCATCCAGGGCTGGGGAAGGCCCACTGGTAGTTCCCTCGCCCCTTGTGGGAGAGGGGAAGGGAGAGGGGTAAAGCATTGCAGTTAATTGCATACTCCCGGAATGGTCAAACTCTAAGAGTCCCCCGGCAAAGCCGGGGGTTTACCTAAATTCAATTAAAGTGATTGATCCGATCCTTGATTTCAATTAAGTCAGAAGGCGGCGAAAATGTCAAGGCGGCGGGAGTGGTGACGAGCCTGTTTTTTTCATCTTCCTGCTCCCTTCATACATCTCGTATTCAAGGAGCCTGCACTCGATCTCGCTGTTGAAAAAGGGGATTTTCTTTTTTGCTTTCAGTCCGACCTTTTTGGCCAGGCCGGGGTTGCCGGTAAAAACATAGCCGGTATAGCCCTTGCATCTCTGTTTGAAAAAGTCCCCTATCCCCCTGTAGACGCCTTCGAGCGCTTCGGTTTTTCCCATCCTCTCGCCGTACTCCGGATTGAGCACAACTACGCCGCCGCCATCCGGGACCGGAGTTTCCGAATAGTCGCCTACGTGGAATTCGATCAGATGCTCGACCCCGGCCTGCGCTGCATTTTTCTTTGCGCCCTCAACGGCTTTACGGCTGATATCGGTGGCGATGATCCTGCCGTTCAGGGTTTTTCTTTCTTGTTTTTTTGCTTCCCGGCGAAGCGCACTCCATAAGGAAGCATTAAAACCCGTAAGGTGCATGAATCCGAAATTGTTTCTCAGAAGACCGGGCGCCCTGTTTAATCCGATCCATGCGGCCTCAACGGCCAGGGTCCCGCTGCCGCACATGGGATTGATAAAATTCCCGTTGCCGTCCCAGCCGGTTGTCAGGACCACGGCGGCCGCAAGCGTCTCCTGCATCGGCGCTTTCAGGGGGATCTTTCTGTATCCTCGCCTGGGAAGGGGTTCCCCCGATGTGTCCAGATAAACCGAACAGTGTTCCCCTTTCCAGTAGAGGTGGACCACGGTCCGGTCTCTTTCAGGGCCTGAATCCGGCCGCCGGCCGCGTTTTTGCTTTATCCGGTCGACAATGGCATCCTTGCACTTGACATTGACATAGCGTGAATCCCTGATGTTCGGGTTCTCCACGCTGGACGTCACGCACAGGTACCCGTCGGAAGCGATGTAATCTTCCCAGTGGATTCCTGAGATTCCCCTGTAGAGGTCTTCGGCATCTCTTGCACCAAATTCTCTCATCAAAAAGAGCACGCGGTGCCCTGTACGGAGGAAGAGGTTGAGTTTCAACGTATCCTCGATGGTCCCCTCCGTAACCACGCTCGCGATCGTCTCGGACAGTACCGGGAAACCAAGAGCAAGGATTTCCTGTTTCAGGTAAGGGGGGATCGCCTTGGGGCATGTGACCAGGATCCTGTTTTTTTTCATTTTCATCACCCCAGGGTTATAGGAATCAAGGGGCCAAGGGTTCAAGTGAAATACTGAAAAGCAGGCAAAATCTCCGGAGAAAAAGACTGGAACCCTTGACCCCTGATGTTTTCGCCCACGCTTTTGGAGGTGATCTGAAAAAGCTGGCCCTACTCTATAATATGACCTGCGGTCTGTCAAAAAAAATTTGGTATTGCATATGACGGTGTTTTTCAGATATGGTACACCCTTAACAAATTCCCGGATTAAGGGTGGAATATTTTTAGAGGGTTTTAAAACGGAGGAAGGGATATGACTCGGAGATTTTTGAGGTTTTGGACGTTTTGGGGAGTGGCGCTGATTGTTTCAGGGCTGATCCGCCCGGAGGTTTGCAATGCCGAGGACACGGGTTCTACAGGATACAAGGAGGTTTTACGTATGGAGGGTCTCACCAAGATTGTGCTGGATAACGGTTTATCCGTGGTCATCTCAGAAAATCATGCCGCTCCTGTGGTGGCCCTGCAGGTCTGGGTCAAGGTCGGAAGCCGTTATGAGCAGGACGACCAGGCCGGAATCTCCCACGTGTTTGAGCATATGCTCTTCAAGGGGACGAAAAAACGGGGCGTGGGGGAGATCGCCAGGGAGGTAGAGACCGCCGGGGGGAACATCAACGCCTATACCTCCTTTGACCACACGGTCTACCATCTCGTCCTGGCCAGCCGGTATTTTGATGTGGGCCTGGACGTGCTTTCCGATGCCATCCAAAACTCCTCATTTGATCCGGGCGAACTGGCCAGGGAATCCGAGGTGGTACTGGAAGAGCTCAAGCGGTCGCAGGATGACCAGGACCAGGTGGCGGGCATCAAGATGTTCGAAACGGCCTATACGGCCCATCCGTACCGCAGGCCCGTGATCGGTTACGAAAAGACGTTTATGGGTCTTACCCGGGACCGATACCTTAACTATTTCCATCAATGGTATGTACCGAACAATATGAGCCTGATCGTGGCCGGGGACATCAAGGCCGAGGAGGTGATTCCCCGGATTGTGAAGGCCTTCAGCGGTTACGCCCCGAATCCGAATCTCACGCATGAGGTCCCGCAGGAGCCGGAGCAGAAAGAGACCCGGGCTGTGGTCACGAGGATGGAGAGCGCCCAGACCTATCTGAACATGGGCTACCATATCCCCGATCTTCGCGATCCACGGAATCCAGCCCTGGACCTCCTCGGGATGATCCTGGGGCAGGGGGAGACCTCCAGGCTCTACCGGGAGGTGAAGCGGGAAAAGGAACTGGTGCGCAGCATCTATTCCTATGCCTTCACACCCATAGACCCGGGGATGCTGCTGATTGATGCAGCCCTGGACGTCTCGAAGATCGAAGAAGCCCTCAGGGAAACCCTTCGTCAGGTTCACCGCCTCCAGGTGGAGCCGGTGAGCGAGGAAGAACTCTTCCGGGCGAGGACCAATGTGGAGAGCGACTTCATTTACAGCAAGGAGTCCATGGAGGGCCAGGCCAGAAAGATCGGTTATTACGAATCCGACTTCGGAGACCCGTTATATCAAAAAACCTACCTCAAGGGGATCGCCTCAGTCACACCGCAGGAGATCATGGACCTGGCCAGGACCTATCTCAGGCCCGAGAATCTGACCGTTTCCCTTTTACTTGCCCCAGACCAGCGCACGGACCTCAATGCCGAAAGTCTGAAGAGGATGGTGGAAGAGATCACCCGGAAGATCATCGATTCGTCCCGTCCGGCCAAAGCCGGGGAAGAGGGCCTGCCGCGGAAGCTTGTCCTTGCAAACGGCATCCGGCTGATCGTCAAGGAGAATCATGCGGTTCCCACGGTATCGGTGAAGGTCGTCTTCCCGGGTGCGCAGCGCTACGAGACCGAAGCCACGAGCGGCCTCTATCATTTCATCGCCTCCATGCTGGATCGGGGTACGGATAAACGCGGAGCCTCGGAGATCTCCGCGGAGATCGAGGACATGGCCGGGAGTGTGAGCGGGTTCTCCGGACGGAACAGCTTCGGCGCTGATCTCACGATCTTGAGCCGGCATTTTTTTAGAGGGATGCATCTTCTTTCGGATCTCCTCCTGCATCCATCCTTTGATCCGTCCGAGATGGAGAAGGTCAGGCAGGATATCCTGACCGACATCAAACAGCAGGAGGATATCCTGACCCAGAGGGCCGGGAACCTCTTCCGCAGGACCCTGTATCGGACCCACCCCTATCGAATGCGGGTCATCGGAGAGGAGAAGACGGTTTCCGACTTCTCGCAGACGGATCTGGAAAAAGCCTATTTTGATTCGATCTCTCCGGACCGGATGGTGATCGCCATCGTGGGAGACATCACGGAAAAGGAAGCGGTCAGAGCGGTCGAGGACCTCTTCGGAAAGATGGAGAAAAACAAGGTCATCGAGCCGGACATCAAACAGGAGGTTTCTCAGAATGAGGTGCGTGAAGGCCGTGAGACTGCGGACCGCCAGCAGGCCCATATGATCCTCGGTTTCCTCGGCGCCACGGTCACATCCGAAGACCGGTATCCTCTTGAGGTCTTGAACAATGTGCTGGCCGGGCAGAGCGGGCGGCTCTTCATGGAGCTTCGGGACAAGAAAAGCCTGGCCTATGCCGTGACCTCCTTTACCCAGGAGGGTGTGGATCCGGGATACTTCGCGGCCTATATCGGTTGCAGCCCGGAGAAACTCGCCGAGGCAAAAGAAGGGATCATTGCCGAGCTTCGCCGCATCCGTGAAGAAAAGGTTTCCAAAGACGAGATGGATCGTTCCAAGAAGAACCTGATCGGGCAGTTTGAAATCGATCTCCAGACCAACGGGGCCATGGCATCCTCTCTGGCCCTTGACGAACTGTACGGGAACGGCTTCGATGCCTACCGGAAGTATGCGGAACGGATCGAGAAGGTCACGGCAAAGGAGGTGCAGAGGATCGCCAGGAAGTATATCGATCTTTCGAGATATTCCCTGGCCGTAGTGTCCCCTGGGTCAGGAGATGGGAAAAAATAGAAAATAGCCAATAGAAAAATTTCCCCTCCCTCGACTGGAGGGGATAAAGGGGAGGGTGAAAAAAGGAGTCATTACCATGAAAATCCCGGAGAAGATTGATCTGGCGTACCGCTTTCTCACCCTGGGCTGCACGGTTCTTGTGACCTCGGCCTGTAAGGGGGAGACCGATATCCTGACGGTCTCCTGGCAGACGCCGGTCAGCAAGAATCCTCCCCTCTTTGCCGTCGCTGTGGCCAAGGGTCACCATTCGCACAAGCTCATTGACCGGAGCGGCGCCTATGTCATCAATGTTCCAAATGAATATCTGATTAAAGAGGTCTTTTATTGCGGCACCCATTCCGGCCGGGACGTGGACAAGTTCAAAGAGACAGAACTAACGTCCGAGCCCGGAGAATTTGTGGAAGCGCCTCATATCAAGGAATGCGTGGCCTATGTGGAGTGCCGGGTGGAAAGCGCCTATACGTCCGGGGACCATACCCTTTTTATCGGTAAGGCCCTCAAGGCTGAGGTAACCCGAGGGATCTTCGACGGAGTCTGGAAGATCGGAGAGCCCGGCACCGAGTTTCTCATCCATCTCGGCGGTCCGCACTTCTTCGTCCCCGGCCGGGTGATCAAGGCGGCGCCATAGGGATGATGGTTGAATCTAAAACAAATTTTCTATCTACACTATGGAGACCACAACCGAAAGAGCAGAGATCACCCCCACACTCAAGGATTTTTTAAACCTTTCCCGGGGCCCCAAGGCGGTTCCGATCTTCCTGAAGATCCCCATGGGGACGCTCGACCCGCCTTCGGTCTTTGAGCGCGTCCATGAGGGGAGGGATTCTTTTCTTCTGGAGTCCGTCAAGGGGACATCACAGATCGGCCGGTATTCCTTCGTGGGCTCACGCCCTTTCCGGGTCTTTGAGAGCAAGCATGACCAGATCCGGATTCGTGAAGGGCTCTATGAGACCCTGATCCAGGGGAACCCCTTTTCCGAGCTCCGACGCCTGCTTCAGGAAACCCCGATGGTCAGAATGAAAGGCCTTGCCTTTTTTACCGGCGGGGCCGTGGGCATGATCGGGTACGATGCGGTCCACTTCCTTGAGCGCATCCCCAGGACGGCCAGGGATGATCTTCAGATTCCCGACCTCTATTTCCTGTTCGTGGATACGGTGGTGGTCTTTGATCATGTGGAGCGGGAGATCATCCTGGCCCATGTCCCCATGCTGAGGAGGCGCCCGGATGCAGAGGAAGAAAGGGTCCGGGCATACAACCGGGGTGCGGAACAACTCAAGGCGCTTCTCCAGAGGGTGATTACGCCTGCTTCGAAAAGAGCGGCTCAGTCTGACGCCGGACCCAAGGACTTTACCGTAGCCGCCAATATGGGGAAAGAAGATTACATGGAGATGGTCCGCCGGGCCAAGGCATATATCCGGGCGGGCGATATCTTCCAGGCCAACCTCTCCCAGCGGCTGACCGCAGAGATCGGGGACCTCGACCCTTTTCGTCTCTATAAGGTCCTGCGTGAGATCAACCCTTCACCCTTTGCGGCGTTTATGGACTTTGAAGGTTTTCAACTGGTGAGTTCCTCACCCGAGCGGCTCATGCGCCTGCATCAGAGAATCGTGGAGACCCGCCCTATTGCCGGGACCCGGCCCAGGGGGAGAGACGCCAGGGGTGACCAGGCCATGAGCGCGGAGCTGATTACCAATGAAAAGGAGCGGGCCGAGCATATCATGTTGATTGATCTCGAACGAAACGACATCGGCCGCGTCTGCGATTACGGCTCGGTCTCTGTGGATGAATTCATGGCGCTGGAGGAGTACTCCCACGTGATCCATATCGTCTCCAATGTGCGCGGGCGGCTCCATGAGAAAAAGGATCTGTTTGACCTGATCCGGGCGGCCTTTCCGGGAGGGACCATCACCGGCGTGCCCAAGGTGCGCTGCATGGAGATCATTGACGAGCTCGAGTCCGTGCAGCGCGGGCCGTACACCGGCTCCATCGGCTATCTCGGCTTCAACGGAGACATGGACCTCAACATCATCATCCGGACCTTCGTGATCAAGGACGGACGCGCCCACGTGCAGGTGGGCGCCGGCATCGTGGCCGACTCGGACCCGGAGCGGGAATACCTTGAGACCCTGCACAAGGCCGACGCATTGCTTCAGGCATTGAAGGTGCTGGAAGATGAAGGCGGTCTCCCCGCTCACGGAGGATAAGAGAACCCTCTTGACATTCTGCTCTTTTAATGTACGCTGTTGTACAGAATGGAGGGGTTTCAGATGAAGACGATATCATTCACCGAATTTCGCAAAAATGCCTCAAGCCTTTTCTCTATCGTCGAGGATGGGGAGGTTATTGTTGTCTTGCGGCATGGTAAACCCATTGCTGAAATTGTACCGGTATCACCGAAGCATGGCATTCCGTCCTGGAAGAGACCGGGTTTAAGACTTTCAGTCAAGGGCGTAAAACTGTCTTCGGCCATTCTCGAGGAGCGCGAGCTTGAAGACGTTCTTTGATGCTTCAGCATTCGCAGTGAATAAAGTTCTTTTCTCAGTTTCATTTCTCTGATAGATTAACATACCAACTCAAAAAAATTCCGGTATGAAATCATGGCCAATAACGGGAAAATCCGCAAGAAAGATTCAGCAAGGCTGACGTGGGACAGCAAGCCGCGCCGTGCGCCGAATCCCAAGGATATAGAATTTCAAACCGCAGAGGTCGTGATTCCCAACCCGGTCCGCAGGGAAGAGCTCCCCTTGTCATTTAGAGACGGCATCATTGGTGAGGCTGAGATTGACAAGCAGAAGATGAACCGCCTGATATGGGGCGACAATTTGCTTGCCATGCAGGCCCTATTGTCGCAGGGTTATGAAGGCAAGATCAACCTCATCTACATTGACCCGCCTTTTGATTCAAAGGCAGACTACTCCCACAAAATGACCATCAACAACAACCCCACTTTAGAAAAGGGAGGCAAGGGGGGATTTGAACGGGGGGTTGAATTCGCCAAAGAACCCTCTGTCATTGAGCGCCTTGCATACAAAGACACATGGGCAGGAGGGACTGACTCATACCTTGATATGCTCTATCCGAGATTGCAGTTGATGAAAAGACTGCTGGCGGAGGATGGAAGTATTATTGTTCATTTAGATTATCATATAGTTCATTATGTCAAAATACTTTTAGATGAAATTTTCGGTAGAGGACTTGAAAAAGACGATATTGGATATCGAAATGAAATTATTTATTGTTATAGCGGTGGAGGAACCCCACCAACCGAATACCCGAGAAAACACGACAATATTCTTTGGTATTCCAAAGGTCGCAAATGGATTTTCAATACTCAATACAGACCATATTCGGAAGGTACTGTTCAAAGGGGGAGGACTGCTGTAAAAGGAGAAAATGCCAAACTTAACCCTTTGGGTACGCCTGTGAATGATTGGTGGACTGACATCAAAAAGATAACAAGCCCCACCGATCCCGAAAAAACTTATTACGATACTCAAAAATCAGAAGATTTACTCACAAGGATTTTACAGTGCCATAGCAGTACAAGTAATCTTATTGCAGATTTCTTCTGCGGTTCAGGCACAACTCTTGCTGTTGCTGAAAAACTCAACCGCCGATGGATCGGCTGCGAACTTGGAAAGGTTGGGATTCAGGTTACCCGTGCAAGGCTTGTTGAACAGCAGGCAAAACCCTTCTTGATTGAAAACATCGGCAATTATCAGCGGGAGATGATTTATCTTACAGGCGGTAGAATCTATGAGATGCAGAATCTTATTCTTAAACTCTATGGCGCAACTCCTCGTGATAAGATGAGCGGGCTCGGCATACGCAAGGCAGATGACGGCGTAGAGGAACTTGTGTACGTGGGCTATCCGGATAGACCTGTCTCAGCAGGCAAGGCAGAGGAACTTGCGCTTCAGGCGCAGAAGTTGGACGGCAGGGGGTATAAGCGGCTGATTATTCTCGGTTGGGATTATGAATACAACTATCATCAGGCTTTGGAGTCAAGGAAAAGTGCATTAAAGGACAAGATCAAGGTTGAGATTATCAGTCGTGACATTCCGCCTGATATTTACGATTATTTAAAAAAGGCTAAGACAGAAGAAGATATCGAAGCCCTTTCAGAAAAGGTCAAGTTCTATGAAAGACCTTATCTGAAGATGGATGCTCCGAAGATAAAGGATTTAAAGGATGGCAAGGCTGAAATTACCCTTTCCGTAAAACGCTATGTCCTGATGGATATTCCCATAAGCCAGTCGTCAAAGAAGGGTCAGGAGGATTATACGGCGTTGATGAAAATAGCCAAGGACAACTTTGCAGTGCTGATTGATTACTGGGCAATTGACTGGGACTATGACGGCTTTACCTTCAAGAGCCAGTGGCAGGCATTCAGAGGTAACGGCAAAAAGGCAAGGACGGTTACCACTGAGGCAAGAGAGGTCTTGGATAAGAAGAAACGGTCAATCGCCGTGAGAGTTGTTGATATATTCGGTAACGACGCAGGGGCGGTGATGGAGGTATAATCCTGCAATAAGGAACTTTGTTATTTCAGGATTTTGTGCTATCCTGCAATAACAACCGTGGTTATTGCAGGATCAATCAATAAGGGGTAACCTATTGAATCCAAATAAATTTGAAGCTTCATCATCAGGCCATTGTATCAAAACATTAAATTTTAATGAAGGGAGCAAGAGGTGATCGCGCTACTCCGGGTGAAATTCGGCGCAGTCAGAACTGGATTGGTCCGCCGGGTTGCACCCTTAATGAGGCCGCTTATGTTCCACCGCCCGTGGAAGAAATGAAAGAAGCATTGAGCACATGGGAGAAGCATCTTCATTCAGATCCAGACGAACCACTACTCATACAATGCGCCCTTACACATTACCAATTTGAGGCTATTCACCCTTTTCTTGACGGCAACGGCCGTATCGGGAGGCTTATCATCACTTTCTTCCTCTATGAAAAGGGATACCTGACTCAACCACTGCTTTATCTGTCAGCATTCTTTGACAGGCACAGGGAAGAATATTATGACAGATTGCTTGCTGTTAGTCAGAAAGGTAATTGGCATGCATGGATTGAGTTTTTCTTACACGGAGTTATAACCCAATCTAAAGATGCAATAACAGATGCCAAGAAAATACTCGAACTTCATGCCGAATACCAAAATATACTTGAAAAGACCAGAAAAATTCCTGAGTCAGCTCATAGACTCATTGACGAAATCTTTGTCAATCCTGTTATTTCCGTTTCAGGTTTAAGCAAGAAATGGAATATGCCTTTTAATTCCGTAAAGACAGGAGTAGCGAGACTTACTGATATGGGTATCCTTAATGAAGTGACAGAAAAAAAACGGAATAAACTTTTTATTGCCCCACGACTGATGAAATTATTAACTTCTACGGATGAAGAAAAATAACCCCATGGCTAAAAAAAATAATCAATCTTTCTCCCAGATGTATCTTGCTGATGCCCTTGAGGGTGAGGTTCAGGCATGGGTAGAGCAGGGATGGCCCGGCGTTACCCGGACTACTCTTGAGCTTTTCAACTACTGGTTCAAGAGAGACGAAGACGTCACAGAGAGGTTTCACCCCTGCCAGCAGAGGGCGATTGAAACCCTCGTTTACTGCCATGAAATCCTTCAGGTAAAAACATTACAAGACGTTTTTGAAAGAGTAGCCCCGGAGGCCCTTTATCAACACCTTCCTTTAAAGCAGGAATTAGAGACCATCCCCTTCCCAAAATATGCCCTGAAGATGGCCACAGGTTCAGGGAAGACCTGGGTGTTGGCTGCCCTTCTTGTGTGGCAGTATTTTAATCGGCTTAATGATGAGCGGCCGGGAAGTTATTCGTTCAGGTTTCTTGTTGTGACGCCGGGGCATGAGGTTCTGAACAGGCTCCTCGATTCATTTAAAGGCAAACGGGATTTAGAATCAGACAACAGAATGCCCGATACATCTGATTATAAGCGTTCCCTGTTCATGCCTGAGGGCGCCTACTGGCGGGATAGATTTCATCTCGATATCCTCGAACCTGACGATGTAAAGCCGAATACAACGCCTTCTGATGGAGCATTTGTCTTTATAACCAACTGGCAGCAGTTCAGACTTAAGTCTATAACATCGAATCTGTGGGATCAATTTACAGGCGCAGATGTTGAGGAGATGCCGAGGGGCGAGATCATAGCCGATTTCCTGTCCGAATACCCTGACCTCGTTATCATGAACGATGAAGCCCATCATGTGCATGGGAAGAAGTCTGCCAAAGGGGAGGAGCTCGTCTGGCGGCAGTTTATGAATGTGCTGTATAGCAGGTTAAAAGAAGATCATAAAGAAGAACAAGGGATTTTTTTACAGATAGACTTTTCAGCCACGCCTTTTTATGGAAGCGCAGAAAAAAGGGAATACTTCCCTCATATTATTTATGACTATGACCTTCTTAACGCAATGCAGGATATGCTTGTGAAACAACTATTCCTTGAGCAGAGACAGGCTATTGCAGGAGAGTCTTTAGAGGATCTTGATTTCAGGGCCGAAAGGCTTGAGCCTGAGGGCGGCCACAAAAGGGGTGAAATAAAATCCCTTTCATCAGGACAGAAGTTGCTGATTGATATCGGCAGAAAGAAACTTGAACAGCTTGCAGTTGAATTCAAGAAAAAAGACATCAATAAAAAGCCTGTCATGATGGTTTTGTGTGAAGATACAAAAGTTGCTGATTTGACGGCAGAGCATTTCGCAAAACTTGCTGACGAAAATGGACGGTTTTACGATGGAACCAAGGTTCTTGTCATCCACTCCGACCTTTCAGATAAAGAACTTATTAAGGCAAGGAAGGACCTGGACAGAATAGACTTGGATGATGACCCTTTAAGGGTTGTGATTTCTGTTTTAATGCTCAGAGAAGGTTTTGATAAAAACAATATTTGTGTAACGGTTGTTCTTAGAGCATCGGAAGCGGATTTGCTCCTTGAACAGATCGTCGGCAGGGGCTTGAGGCTGATGTTCTCCGATCATGACTACCCGGAGTTGCACGATGTAAAGGTTGAGGCTTATCATGAAATAAAGAGAAGGAAAAACCCTTCCAATTCTTTTGATTTCCTTTTTGTTGTTGAGCATCCGAGATTCATTGAGTTTTACGACAAGCTGGAAGAGCAGGGATATATATTTGGTATCGGCGACACCAGTAAAGAGACTGCAACAGGCGATATGATTCCCGTTGATGCCGTAACCAAAAGAATCCCTCTTTTTGATATCGCCTGGCCTGTTCAGATTTTTGATGAAGGAAAAATGCCTGAACTAAACCAGCTTGACGTTGAAACTTTTCCCAAATATCAAGGCGATTTCAGGCAATTGAAAAGTTATTTATCCAAGCTTATCATTCAGGAGACGCACGTTGAAACGGGGGCCAAGACCAAGACGTGGAAACTGGAGAATGACTATTTCGATTTTTCCTTTTTTCTGAGGCAGGCGTCAAGAGCGGTGGCGACTCGTGGGAGAACGTCGATTCTTTCAGCAAGGCAGGCTGAAATTGCAGAGATTATAGATGACTATGTTTCAGAATATTGTTTTGGAGAGCAGATAGACTTTACCAATTCCGAAAATTATCCCGTGCTTAACTATCAACCTGTTTTTGATCATATTGTTGAAACCATAAGCAAAGCGATTGTCAGGCTTATTGAGGGTTATAAATTTGAAGTCAAAAAAGGAATATGGGGAAAATTATCTGATGTTCCAAGAATTATGATCAGGGAAAGTAAATCTGTCGTAACAGAAAGAAGCATCTATCCCAAGAACGGTTATCAGCCGAAGGGCGGCGGATTCGAAAGAGATTATATGCGAGAGGTGCTGAATGATTCAGCCGATGTCCTTGCCTTTGCAAAATTGGACAGGAGGCATAAACTCAAGATTGCTTATAGAGATGAAACAGGGATACTTCGGAATTATGAAATTGATTTTGTAATAAAGACTCCTGAAAAGATGTATCTTGTTGAGACAAAAGCAGACAGAGACCTCAGTACTCCAAATGTCGCTGTCAAGGTTCAAGCTGCGATCGCATGGTGCGAACAGGCATCCCTGGTCCCGCCTTCCGTTGATATGAAACAGCCGCAAGATTGGGAATATCTGATCATTTCGGAAAGTCTCTTTAAGGCAAATAAAGGATTGTCTTTCGAGGCATTCATACCTTTTTGCAGAGGTCTAAGAGATAATATCGTTGCAAAGGCAAAGGGTCAGTTGTTTTTATTATAGATTTCTTTCTGATCGAAATGCAACGCCTCCATCCTACGTAATATGAACCGTGACCCGGTGCTCCTGTATGCCGTTGTTGCCGTATCCGAGGACATTCCACACGGCCTCCATGGGCTGTTTTCGCCCTTCGGAATCGGTGGCGCGGGCCAGGATGGTATAATCCCCTTTATCTTTTGCATTCCATACGAACTGCCACTGTCTCCATGCAAAGGGTTCATGCGGTCCGATGAATTCCGCGGGATCCCAGTTCTTGCCGTTGTCCACGGATACTTCGACGATCACCACATCCGCTACCCCCGCGTAGGATGCGCCCAGGATGGTGACGGGCCCGGCCGGGAGCGATTCGTCCTTGAGCGGCTGGGTGATGATGGTCTTGACCTGGATGCCGGTCACCATTGTACCGGACTTGGGTTCCTCCCCTTTCTGGAAGAGGCGGTAGACGTTGTCCATGAAAAACCCTTCATAGGGCCGCTCCATGACCGTGATTTTGGAAAGCCACTTGGTGCAGTTGGCACCGGTCCATCCGAGCGCCAGGGCCCGGAGCGGGTATCCGTGCTTGATCGGCAGAGCTTCCCCGTTCATCTCGTAGGCGAGCAGGGTCGTGGTCATGGCCTTTTCTATGGGGATGCTGCGGATGAACTTGATCCCTGCGGAACCGAGGGGCTTGTCCAAGCCTTCAAAGGCCACATGCTTTGCGCTCTTTTTCAGGCCGGCCTTTTCCAGGAAGGTCCTGAGCCAGACACCGCCCCATACCGCATTCCCCACACCGCCGATGGTCCAGGGGTTTCCAGTGGCCTTTTCCTTGAGGAGCGACCTCCCGTTTCCCGAGCATTCGAGGGTATTGGAAACCATGGCCTTGGGCATGCGGAGGATCTGGTCAAAGGTAAAACGGACCTCTTTTTCCACTTCTCCGTCAAGGGTCAGTTTCCATTCGGCAAGGGAGAGCGGTTTATCCATGATCGCCCCCTGATTCCGGTCATAAAACACGGCATTGGCCGTGATCCATGAACGGAGATGCTGGTTCGGGGTCTCCGCATTCAACGGTTTTTCACTCATAATCCGCATATTCTGTTCCATGCCGTCTTCCTCCGTGCAAGCGTATGGATATTGATGGCCGGGCTAAAAAAGGTATTGTTAAACTTATAGCAGGCGGGCATGGAATTGTCAATCCGCCTGTATCCTGACCTGAATCCTAACATTACCCGTTCATTTGCCATTTGTTGTGAAACGGAACTTCTTGTGATAAGAGTAATGACTTTCCATGGCCGGATAAGCTCTCTTCCATCTGCTCGAGCTTTTCCTGATAGACAAACTGCTGTTTATTGAGCTTTGCGTTCAGAAAATGTCCTATCAGCATGAACTTCACGTGATTCAGCCCTTTGCCTCTCCATAAAGTCCGCAGAATGTTTCCATAGGAATAGAACCTTCTGTGCGCGAGTGTGACTTCCTTTTGAAGTGTGCTTGGGCGCATTTTTTTCGGATAATAGGTCACGTAATGAGAATTATAGAGATCATAATTGTATGAAAAGATAACCCCATTCTCTTCCATGGCACGGGTCAGTTCCGTACCGGGGAGGGGCATGATCGCCAGGTAGTGGACCGAATCCAGATTGTACTGAATGGAGTAATCCACGGTTTTCCGAATGGTCTCTGCATCGTCTTCATCACACCCGACCACAAACATCCCATGGACCCGGATACCATATTTATGAAAAAGCGCAATGGACTGAAAGGTCTCTTCAACATTGAGACCTTTCTTATAAGCCCTTAACGAATTGGGGTTGACCGACTCAAACCCCACGGCCACATAAAACACCCCCGCCTCTTGCATGAGCTCAAGGAGTTCCTCATCCCGGGCTGCTTCTGCCCTGACTTGAGTGATGATGTCTATATCCAGGCATTCACGGATAATCCCCCGAAGAATCTGCTTGGCTCTATTCCTGTCCAAAGCAAAATTATCATCCACGAAAAAGACGCTTCGCGTCTTCATGACGTCCATCTGATGCTGGATCTCCTCTATGACTCTATTGGGGTCCTGTGCCCTCCACTTCCGCCCGAAGGTTTTGATCACGGAGCAGAATGTGCATTCATAGGGACAGCCCCTGGAAGTAGAGATGGGAATGGTTCCTCCGTTGAGAAATTTTACAAAGAAACTGTTACAGGGCTCCTTGAATCCGGAAATCAGGGAAAAATCAGGCCAGGCAAACGGGGGAGTTACAAACTCCCGGTCCGGGTTGTGTACCTTCCGGCTGTCCTTAACCCGACTTCCGCAACTCGCTCCTGAAACGGACGAATTTTCCAGGCAAGGAGAGTGTAAGCCATTGATATAGAAAGGTGCGCCTTCTTGAAATGGCTTGTAGTGCCGACCTACCCTCTTGACTTTCTTCTGTGATTCATGAAAATGAAGGCATGTTTCTTCGTGCCGAAAGTCGTTTTAAGGACGGCAAGCCTCATCGCTATTGGAGCATCGTTGAGAATCGCCGAGTTCAGGGGAATCGGATTGTTCAACGACAGGTGTTGTATCTGGGTGAGATCAACGACAGTCAAAAGAGAGCCTGGTGCAAGACCATTGATGTGTTCCAGCATGGAGAGGATCAGCCAAAGCCCATTGCACTTTTTCCGGAAGATCGAGCGGCGCCGCCGCTTCCGTGCGAAGTGGTTCAAATCAGGCTCAGTGAGATCGAGCTCAGTCATCCTCGTCAATGGGGCGCGTGCGGGTTGGCGCTTGAGTTGTGGGATGAGTTGTGCCTGGATCATTACTGGGCGGATTTGCTGCGCCCCGGCCGCGAGGGGACTCGCCGGCTACACGTCGGGAAGACCCTGGGGAGCTCACGCCTGATTCAACCGGGCAGTGAATGGCGGTTGCATTGCGACTGGTATGAGAAAAGCGCCATGGCCGACCTTCTGGGTGAGGACTTCGGTCTGGCTCAGATCGACAAACTCTGCCGTTGCCTGGACAAACTGTTGGAGCACAAAAGTCGTGATTGCCCTGATTGTCACCCCGGAAGGCTTTCCTCCGGCCTATGAGGTCATGCCGGGCAACACCAGTGACAAGACGACCCTCTCCGATTTCCCAAGCAAGATCGAGGAGCAATACGGGAAATTCGACCGTGTCTGGGTCATGGACCGAGGCATCCCGACCGAAGAGACTCTCGGAAAGATGCGAAGCTCCAAGACCCCCATTCATTATCTTGTGGGGACGCCGAAGGGTCGTTTAACCAAACTGGAGAAGAAATTTCTCAAACTGTCCTGGGAGTCCGCCCGAGAGTCCGTAGATGTAAAATTGCTCCACCATGAAGACGAACTCTACACCTGGCCAGAAGTGCGGGTCGAATCACCAAAGAGCGTTCCATGAGACGCCGGCGTCTAAAAAGGCTCTGGATCCGACTCCATGAGTTGCAGAAGCAGAAACTGACCCGCGATCAGCTTCTGATCAAAAAGGAGAAGCTTAAAATCGTCCGTCGTACAGAGGCATAACCTGTTGCAATTTGCGCCCCGATATTGCCAAAAAGGAGAAGCTTAAAATCGTCCGTCGTACAGAGGGCCATTACCTGCTGCGCTCAAATCTTGGCGGCGAGGACCCGGCGCGGCTGTGGCAGTATTACATCCAACTCACCGAGATCGAACAGGCCTTTCGCAACCTCAAAGGCGATCTGTCCGTACGCCCCGTTTTTCATCAGAAGGACTCCCGCGTTGAAGCCCACATCTTTGTGTCTTTTGTGGCGTATTGCCTGCATGTCACCCTTGGACAGAAGTGCAAGGCATTGGCCTCCGGCTTAACTCCGAGGGCCGTGCTTCAAAAATTCGCCGGAGTTCAGATGGTCGATGTTCATCTGCCGACCACGGATGGACGACATATTATCCTGCCCCGCTACACGCAGCCGAACAAGGATCAAAAGATCCTCCTGCAGCGGATGAAGATGAAATTACCTGCGCAACCCCCACCGAGGATCACGGCCTCCAACTCATCGCACAGGGAGGAAAAGGTCACCCTGTAGTGCCGACCTTTTAAGATGGGAAACACAAAATCAATCAGTTACAAGATTTTTCGGCCTGAGTTTCGGAAGTCGGGTTAAGTCTGACCCCAAACGGCCCACGTAGGTCAATGTGCCTGTAGGCGACGCATTGGCAATGCCATAAAACCCCAGGATGATAACAATTATCAGTACTTGAATGCGTTTCATCATCCCTTTTTCTTCTATTGGTTCTTGATCCGGCTTGAATCTTAGCCCATCTAAGATTTTCTGCCGAATGACGTATTCTCCTGACATATCCAGATGTTGGGCCTCCCTTTCACCGGATGCTCCTCTATAGAATTACCTGATGAAAATAAGTCACCTATCCGCTCCAGTCAAATAGGTTGGTCCGATCAAACAGATTACATATGTTAATGGTATAGTGGCCTTTTGCGGGCAAAAGTCTCAAAAAAAATGTGGATCGGGGTAAATTTATTCCAAAGGATCAGAATTAGTGAAATGGCGTCTGACCTGTCTGATCCTCAAAACCGGCTTGTACCGCAGGGGATGCCATGATAGATTTTCTCATCCTGAAATTATTAACGGACTTCGCCCATAGGGATCGGCGGGCATGGCCGAAAGGAGGGACCCGGACGACATCCAGGTCAAAGCCAAACGGCCATCCGAACTTGACTGATTGTGATTCATGTCACTGTCGGAAAAGCACTTTTTCTGTTAAGATCTCCACCATAAACAAGAAAAGAACGGCGCTTATTCGACAAAACACCTTGGAGGGAAATATGGCTGAAAAAGACAATAAAAAGGTTTGCTTCCTGTGCGGCATCAGCGAGGATGAAAACGTCCTCCTCCCCTGCAGAAAACAGGGCAAGGATCTGTGGGTCTGCGTGCGGTGTCTTCCGCCGCTTATTCACGGACAACACTGAACTTGACGGCTTCGTAAAAAGTCCGTCTGCGGCGTTACGCTTCATCCTTCGTCATTGCAGCGTACTTCTAAGTACGCCTCACTCCTCAGGACTCGCGTGCCTTGCATCCGGAGCTTTTTACGAAGCCGTCTCTCTTGATGACTTTTTACGAGTCCATTAATCCTACCGGTACTGCAAGATGGCGAAACAAAGCATTGCATCAAAAGAGAACAAGAAGATCCGGCAGGACATACGGGTGCTTTCCGACCTGACGGAAATCTATTGCAGGCAAAACCATACGGGCAATAAGAAGCACCCGCTCGAGCCACGTGGGGTTCTTGCAGAATATGCCGATGTCCTGAAAGTAAAACTCTGCCCCGAGTGCAGCAAACTCGTCCTGCACGGCGCCTCCAAAAGGATCCAGTGCCCCATGGACCCAAAACCGGCCTGCAAACACTGTCCTAAGCACTGCTACCAGACAAAATACCGGGAACAGGTCCGTGAGGTCATGCGTTTTTCCTGGCGGTACCTGATCCGCAAGGGGAGGTTCGACCTGATCGCCCGGTATATGTAGTCCAGCCAGCCAAGTTTCTATTTGCACCTCTCTGCCCCGGTTTCCGAGGGTGAAAAACCGGCTTAACGGATTGTTTTTATTTGGATTTATAATTTTTTGCAGTTTTTTGTTGAAATTAGAATCCATCCTTGGTATGCTATCCGGCCATGAAGCTTTCCCCAAAGATAAAAAAGATCATCATCAGGCAATCGGGTATGCACAACGTCTGGATCAGCGGACTTGTCCTTTCTTCTATCCTTTTTACGGCCAATTACCTGATCTTCCAGAATCTGATCCAGGAGCCTGGGGAATCCACATGCATGCAGCATCACCAGGGGAACGTCATGACGACCTCCCCGCCCCAAACAGGATCCGACTTGAATCTCAATGATCTGGAAGCATTCCGTATTAGGGAACATATCCGTTCCCTGGTTTTACAGAACTTCAAGCAATTCCCTCAAAGTCTTCGCTTAAAACTTTTCGACGTCATTTATGAGCAGAGTCTGGCTCTGGGGATCGACCCCTATCTGACGCTCTCCATTATCGCGACGGAGAGCTCTTTCAGGCGGGCATCCATTTCCTATAATGGCGCCTATGGACTCATGCAGATCAAGCCGGTCACGGCTTCGGCCATAGCCTGCAAGCTCGGGATTCCCTGGCAGGGCGAAGAGACCCTCTTTGACCCGGTGCTCAATGTCACCCTCGGTCTTAACTATCTGGCGGATCTGAAAGACCAGTTCGGAGATATGGATCAGGCGCTTATCGCTTACAACTATGGGCCGGAATTTGTGATTACCCGTATAAAAAATGAGGAAAAACTGCCGGTAAAATATATAGAGAAAATTAAGCGGAACCTCGAACAGTGGGTTTAAAAATATTTGTTACTTTTTGTGTGAACCGCCCAGACTTGAAACCCGCCGATCCTTCTTCCAAAATCTATTTATTTTTACCCAGCGTGGCTGTGGCGCAGGGAGTGGAATCTACGGTCTTCTCCTTCTTCGCTTCTCCCGCTGGTTTCTTCCCGTTTTTCTTGTTACCGGATCCCGCTGTATAGCCGTCCGTGTACCAGCCGCCGCCCTTTAATGAAAATGACGTGAAGGAAATAAGCCGCTGCACAGGCCCTCCACAGACCCTGCACTCGTTCAAAGGGGGATCCTCAATCCCCTGCGTAACCTCGAACTCATCACCACAGTCGTTGCATTTGTACTCATAAATCGGCATTATACCATACCTCCACAGTATCTTTTAGATATTATAATCTTTGTATATAAAAAATCAAGCAGAAAAGTGTACTTCTTGGAGTATCCCCTGTTTGAGGCTGAATGACTCCATCTGCCTCCATTAACCATCAGTAAATATAAGGAGGGAAGGATTATCAGTCAATAGGTCATTCACAGAATCACAGAAGGATCCCAAGCAGCAAATTCCCTTGACAATAAAAGAGACAGAATGCATAGTACCTGACTAAGCCGGAGTGGTGAAATTGGTAGACGCACGGGACTCAAAATCCCGCGGGGGCAACCCCATGCCGGTTCGATTCCGGCCTCCGGCACCATGAAAATATGAAGACCCCAAGCGGGGTCTTTTTATATTCACGGTTCCGGATTTGGCTAGCTCCCTTCCTCCACAAACCGGGAGCAGATCAAGCAGAAGAACGCCGCCAGCAGAATAGCGAC
>Ga0210041_1001742_pt1 | contig 19956 bp, 16 predicted proteins | sample CryGeymeta201503_FD_183973 | JGI IMG/M metagenome (GOLD analysis project Ga0210041, IMG submission 183973) | Groundwater microbial communities from Crystal Geyser aquifers in Utah, USA - Crystal Geyser metaG 2015-03 (SPAdes) (version 2) | ecosystem: Environmental > Aquatic > Deep subsurface >... | reverse complement strand
CCGCGCCGGGGCCGATGTAGGCGAAGGCCTGCGAAGCGAAAAGCAGGCTCCCCAAAAAAACGAGGAGGTTCCAAAACCTGTAATGAACTCTCATACTGAAATATTTCTCACTATGCAGGAGAGATCTTTGAGGGTCACCCATTTATGAACCTTCAATGAAGGCCTTCAAGATCCTGCTTCGAGTCGGATGCCTGAGCTTTCGAAGCGCCTTGGCCTCGATCTGCCTGATTCGCTCACGCGTGACCTTAAATTCCTGTCCAACTTCCTCCAGGGTATGGTCCGTGGCCTCTCCGATGCCGAATCGTTTCCTGAGGACCTTCTCTTCCCTGGGCGTCAACGTCTGAAGGACCTTCCCGACCGTCTCTTGGAGGTTGATCTTGACCACGGCCTCCGACGGGGACATGATCTTCTTGTCCTCGATGAAGTCGCCGAGATGGCTGTCTTCCTCTTCTCCTACCGGGGTCTCCAGAGATATGGGTTCCTTCGCGATCTTCAGCACCTTACGGACCTTCTCAACGGGAAGATCCATTTCCTTGGAGATCTCTTCGGGCGTGGGTTCCCTTCCCATTTCCTGGACCAGAAGCCTGGTCGTCCTGATCAGTTTGTTAATGGTCTCAATCATGTGTACCGGAATCCGGATGGTTCTGGCCTGGTCCGCAATGGCCCGTGTGATGGCCTGCCGGATCCACCAGGTGGCATACGTGCTGAACTTGTATCCCCGGCGGTATTCAAATTTGTCCACAGCCTTCATGAGCCCGATATTACCCTCCTGGATCAGGTCTAAAAAGAGAAGACCCCGGTTGGTGTACTTCTTGGCGATGCTCACGACCAGCCTCAGGTTGGCTTCAACCATCTCGGCCTTGGCGCTCAGGGCCTCGGTTTCTCCGGCCTTGAGTTTCTTCAGGGCTTTTTTGAAGTATTCGGAATCCTGCTCGAATGTCTTCTCAATCATGCGTATCTGTTTCAGCGCCCTTTTCAGCCTGAGTCCGATCAGTTTCAGCCTCTCCGGCTTGACCCTCGCTGCACGCTCGATTTTCCTGCGCCTCGGGGTCATCCGCTTGGCGTTGACATAGGCCAGGACATCTTCGGAAGAAAGCCGCGCGGCCTTCTCGCAGTTTCTGATCTCCTTCTGAAGGGTATCGATACGTTCCACGATGGTCTTGAGCCTGAGCGTGAACCGCTCGATATAATCCGGATGAAAATTGATCTGCTTCATCAAAGAGATGATCTTCTCCTTGGTTTTCTCGATCCCGCTCCGGTATTTTTCCAGCGTCTCTTTCTTTTTGATCCGCGGATCCTGGATGCGCCCCTGGAGATAAAGGAGATTCTCGTTATGCTCCTGGACTTCGTCGATCAGCTTAAGGGTTTGTTCCTTGAGTTCATTGTCCGAGGCGCCGGAAGAAGAGAATTCCTCGAAGTCCTCTTCATTGCCGCAAGCCACATCCCGGATATAGATCTTTCCCTTCCGGAGCCGTTTTCCAAGGGAAAGAACCATACGGATCACAAAGGGGGAGTTCATCAGGACTTCCGTAATCTTTTTCTGGCCCGTCTCGATTCTCTTGGCAATCCTGACCTCCCCCTCCCGGTTCAGTAGCGGGATAGTCCCCATCTCTTTGAGATACAGGCGCACAGGGTCGTCGGTTTTGCCGACGACTCCAGGGGATAGGTCGAGGTGCAGATCCCTCTCTTCCACATCTGCGGCGCCTTCCATCCCGGCTTCCATCTCTATGTCCACGCCTTCTTCCTTGAAATCCACCTCGAAGCCCTTAATCTCTTCATCTTCCTGGTCCAGTTCATGATCCAGACGGAGCTTGCTATGCAGGTCCCCCCCTTCCTGGGAGGTCTCCATGATCTCGATATTCATGTTGTTGAGCATCATGATCAGCTCGTCAATCTGTTCGGAATTCACCATATCTTCCGGAAGGGCATCGTTCAGATCATCGTAGGTCAGAAACCCTTTTTCCTTGCCCATCGTGATGAGAGATTTGATTTCCGGGCTTCGTCTGATTTTTTTTGTCATGCTTTTACATTCCTCCGTTCAGTACCGAGTCTCTGCTGGAGGGTCGAAACCTCCAATGAGATGTTCGATATTTCCCGAACAAGTTGCGCAGCCTCCCGGCTTCTTCCTTGTTTTTCGGCGTCTTCAACCTCTTCCTGAAGCGTTTTTTTCATCCTCTTGAGATGTTCCTGACGAACCCTGTCGATCAGACCTTGAAGGTCCACTGGCTCCTGATCCTCTATCAAAAATCTCGAAAGCATTCCCGCAAGGGATGCATCCTCTGCCGGGATCAGAGACTGGATGGTACCGGGACCGGGCTTTTCTCCAGGGGAATCAAAGATCCGCTGTACAACGGACCGTAAACCCGGGTCACTGAAATAGCCCGGTTCGATCCGCCCCTTGATCTCTTGGAGCAGATCCGGATGATGGATCATGAGACTGACCAGGGCTCCTTCCCAGACCGGGGCCTCCTTCCCGGGTTTTGTCCCCTCCTTTTTTGAAGGGTCCTCCTTGCCCCGCAGCTTTGCGGCCCCGGAACGGATGGAAGCCCTTATGGTTCCGGGATCGATCCTGAGCAAAGAGGCAACCTGATTCGTATAAAGTTCCTGCTCAATGGGGTTTGAAATCATGGAAAGAAGAGGGATCAGCCGTTCGGCCACCGACACCTTCTCGTTTAGGGTCTTCTGCGGCATCTCTTTCAGGGTATGTTCGATCATGAAATCCATAATGGGTTTGGCCTCTGCCATCCGATCTTTAAATCCGTTTTTGCCGTACTTCCCAAGAAAACTGTCCGGGTCCTCACCCTGGACAAGGGTGACGACCTTCATTTTCATTCCCTCGGGGACGCAGATGTCAAAAGATCGTTTGGCGGCCTTGACTCCGGCATCGTCCGAGTCGAAAAACAAGGCCAGGTTCCGGGTATACCGTTGCAGCTTACGGACATGCCACCGGGTCAGGGAGGTCCCAAGCGTAGCGACGATGTTGTGGATGTCGTTCTGGTAGGTCGTGATGACGTCCATATATCCCTCAACCAGGATGGCATATTCCTGCTTTCGGATCGCCTCGTAAGAGAGGTTCAAACCATACAGGCTGGACCCTTTGTCAAAGACCGGCGTCTCCGGAGAATTAAGGTACTTGGGGGTGGAATCGTCAAGGACCCGCCCGCCGAAACCAAGGACCCTTGCGTAGATGTCTACGATGGGGAAAATGACCCGGTTACGGAACCGGTCATACAAGCCGTCTCCGCTTTTCTTTTTCAGAGCCAATCCGGCCAGTTCTATATCCTTTTCATTGAAACCGAGCCCCTTCAAATGCAGGGTCAGGGCATCCCAGGAATCCGGCGCATATCCGATCTTAAAGAGCGACAGGGTCTCCTCGGTGATTCCACGACTCTTCAGGTAGGACAAGGCCAGGCTGGTTTTCCTTCCGGTCTCAAAAAAGAATGATGCAGCCGCCTTGTTGATCTCAAAAATCCGATCCTTTATTTTCTGCTGAGCCAGGTCTTCGGGGGTACGCTCGATTTCAGGAACCGGCCTTCCACAGCGTTCAGCCAGGGCGCGTACCGCATCCGGGAACCCCATATTTTCATGTTTCATCAGGAAATGAAAGACGTTCCCCCCCTCCCCGCAGCCGAAACAATGAAAGATCTGCTTGGAGGGGTTGACCATAAAAGAGGGCGTTTTCTCCGAGTGAAAGGGACAGAGACCTTTATAATTGCTCCCCCCTCTTTTAAGGGAGACATAATTGGAGATCACGTCCACGATGTCACTCTCTTCCCTGACCTGGTTGATAAATTCTTCCGGGAAAAACATGTTTCTGACTGCTTTCATGAAATCAGTTCGACCAGGGTGACCCCCGGCCCTCCTTCCTCCATCTGGCCGCTCCGAAAATCGGCCACAAGCGGGTGCGACATCAAGGTCTTTGCAACGGCGTCCCGAAGGGCGCCGGTCCCGATCCCATGAATGATCTGCACCATGCGGAGGTTCCCAAGGTGAGCGTCATCCAGGTATTTTTCGGTTCTTTTCACGGCCTCTTCCACCCTCAGACCGATGAGATTGATGCTGGGAGAAACCTCCTTATGGGACCCCGCGTCCGTCGCCACGGTCACCATGGGACGCCTTTCCTGAGTGCCTTGGGATACGAGTTGCACCTGATCAGCCGAAACCTGGACCCGAAGGCCGTTGCAAAAGACCTCGATCCGCTTTTTTTTATCCGGGCCGTTCATGACCACCCCTTTTCTGCCGGTGCCCATGATTTCGACCTCAAGCCCGGGTTGAATGCTTGCAAGTTCCACCGGCTGAGAGGGGAAAGGGATCGGATTCGAGGGTTTCAGTTCCTGCTCGATCTTTTTTATCTCCTCCTCGAAACGTATCCGGTTTCCATGCTCTGCAATCTTGAGAAGCCTTTTCGACCTTGTTTTAGTCCGGGCGGCCAGCGACATGGCCTCATTCAGGAACTGATGCGCTTCCTTGAGAGCCGCTATTTTCTGATTCTCAACGGCGGAAATCTCCCTATCCATCTCTTCTTTCTTCCTATCCCATTCGTGCCGGACCGCCTCGTTATCCCGAATCTTCTGCTCCAACTCTTCGATCAGATGGGCCGTGTTCCGGTCCATGGCTGGGATCTTCTCCCTGGCCCGGTCCAGGATCTCCTTCGGCATCCCGATCTTTTCAGAAATCTCGAAGGCGTGACTGGTTCCCAGACGGCCGTACTCAAGCGTATATGCCGGCCGCATTCGTTCCGCGTCATATGACACAGAGGCATTCATCATCCCCTGGGTCATATAGGCGTATTGCTTAATCTCCTCGTAATGCGTGGTGGCCGCCGTCAGGGCCTCCTTGAGAGACAGCGCTTCAAGGATGGCGATGCCGAGAGCGGCCCCTTCTTTCGGGTCCGTCCCCGTTCCCAGTTCATCGAGCAAAACCAGGGATAAAGCGCCGGACGCTTCGAGGATTCGAACCATGTTCTTGATATGAGAGGAAAAGGTGCTCATCTCTTCCTGAATACTCTGTTCATCCCCGATATCCGCGAAGACGTCCCGAAAGACCCCCATGGAGCTTCCCTCCGCAGCCGGAATGGGGATACCGGCCTGGGCCATGAGGACCAGAATCCCCAAGGTTTTCAGGGCCACGGTTTTGCCCCCCATATTGGGGCCTGTAATCATCAGGGTCCTGTATCCCTCTCCAATCTGAAGGTCAACCGGCACGATCTCATTGACGGCCCCCTGCCTTCTTTCCTGAAGGAGGGGGTGCCGGGCGCCCTTGAAATCAATCTTTTTCTCAGCCAAGATGACGGGGATCACCGCGTGGTAGTCCTCGGCAAAAAGCGCTTTGCATAAATGGAGATCAACGTGCGCCAGGACCGAGATGTCTTTCCAAAGCGATTCCCATCCTGCGCGCACCTGATCGCTGATTTCTAAAAGAATCCGGTGGACTTCTTTCAACTCCTCGGAAACAAGGCGTGAAAGATGGTTGTTCATCTCCACGGTTTCCGAGGGCTCCACAAAGACGGTCATCCCGCTTGCTGACTGGTCATGAATGATCCCCTGGATCTTCGATGAGAAATCAGACTTGAGGGGAATAACATATCGGTTATTCCTCAGGGTAACCAGCCTCTCCTGGACAACGGTCTTCAAGGCATCCGAGGAGAGTATGGCATCCAGTCTGAGTTTAACTGACTCTTTCTGCTGCCGGATCCTTCGGCGGATGCCGGCCAAAACCGTACTGGCGGAATCCTTGATTTCTCCTTTTTCGTCAACGCTCCGATCTATGGCCTCCCCAAGTTCAAACAGGGGATCAATCCGGCCGATCTCCGCCTCAAGGAGCGGGAAAACGCCGGCCTCTTTTTTGATGAATCTTTTGAGCCCCTGAACGGTCCGGATCACCCGGCGTATGGAAATCAGGGCGTCGGGTTGAAGCAAATACCCCTCGGCATGGGCCTCTTTCAAGAAGGGGCGGATATCGGACAGTCCCTGAATGGACGGTCTGCCGCGTTTCTTAACCAAGGATATCATTTCGGCAACGCAATGAAGGAGATACTGTACCTGAACAGGATCATGTTGTACCGTAAGACTTTCAATCTCGGATTGGCCAAAAGGGGATTGAGCGTATCTTTTGAGAATATTCTGAACCCGGTCAAATTCCAGGATCCGAAGGATCTGTCTATCCATTTGGGAGATCCCGGCCCCTTCTCCGAATCCTTGTCGAAGGAGGCGCAGCTTTGAACCCGTTACACCGGAATGCCGCATTCCTTGGGAACGGCGTTAAACGGGTTTACGAAAAAGAGGGCCGGCTTAGCGGCCCTCTTTCACGATAAACTTTTCTGTACCAACTGCTGCACCTGTTTCCCATCGGCTCTTCCGGCGGCCTCGGCCATGACTTTCTTCATGACGGCGCCCATTTCTTTCATCGAGCCGGCGCCGGTCTCAGCGATGACCTTTTTGATGATCTCTCTTAGCTCCTCGACGGATAATGGAGGGGGGAGATATTCAAGAACCATACCCAGTTCTTTGGTCTCTTTTTGAACCAGATCCTCCCTTTTCCCGATCTGGAATTGAGAAATGGACTCCTTGTGCCTCTTAACGGTTCTTGAAAGAAGGGCGGTGATCTCGTTTTCCTGTAAGGCCCCTCCCGTTTTGATCTCCTGGTTCTTGATTTCAGAGAGAATCATACGGATGACTGAAAGCCTCTCTTTGTCGCCTGTTTTCATTGCAGACTTCATGTCCGCTTCCAGTTTCGCCTTAAGGCCCATCCTGCTCCTTTGTTGCTATTTGCTTGCAGAATATTTTTGAATTTTCAGCGCCTTTTTCTGAGCCGCGAGTGTTTTTCTCTTTTTTCTTATGGAGGGCTTTTCATAATGTTCGCGCTTGCGGATTTCAGACAAGAGCCCTGATTTTTCGCACATTTTCTTGAACCGCCTCAACGCCCCTTCAAAAGATTCGCCTTCTCTGATTTTGATGCCAAGCATTCATTTTTCCCCTCCCTCCATATATAAAATAAGTTTAAAAAAACTAAATATTAACTATAATTAGATATCATATTTTTGTCAAGCTTGTTTTTATGTAAATGTGAGCTTTTAATGAATTTTCTTTAAAAAACCGGAACCTTTTTGCCTTTTTGTCTTTTCTTACGCCTATTTTCAAGATGCATTCTCCATGCGCCCTATTCCATCCAATGATTTTTAAAAGTTCCCCTATTCAGGAAAAAGCAAAAAAACTTGACTTTATCAATAAAGTATATTATTTATCCTGAACCCCATTCTTTTGGTAAAGATTGTAGTTGAGAATTTATGAAACTTTCAAACCGAAGTCAATATGGAGTCCGGGCGCTTTTTGATATGGCCTATTATTCCCCAGGGAGGACGGTACAGATCCGGGAGATCTCCAGGAGACAGGGGATCTCAAGGCGGTTCCTGGAGCAGATCTTCTATTCCTTGAAAAAGGCGGGGATCATCGAGAGCACCCGGGGGCCCAAGGGGGGGTATTTGCTCACCCGTTCCCCGGATAAGATTACGGTCGGCCATATCATCCGTGTCCTTGAAGGCCCGGTTGAGCCGGTTCCCTGCACGACCATGGAAAAAGACGGCTCGGCCTGTAAATATATGGACCAGTGCGTGACCCGGATGGTTTGGGACGAGGCCGGCACGATGATCAGCCGGTATTTTGATTCCATCGCCATTTCCGACCTCTGCCGGCGGGCAGATCAAATGGGACTGAATAAGGAAGAAAAATCGTTGATGTATAACATATGAGGAGAAAGAGGATGGAAAAAGAAACCAAAGTCAAAAAGACATATGCCGAGATCAATGCCCGGATTAAAAAGGGTGAGGCGGTCGTCGTGACCGCGGAGGAGATGATCGACATCGTGGACAAGAACGGCCCGGTGGCCGCTGCCGGAAAGGTGGATGTGGTCACCACCGGCACATTCGGTCCCATGTGCTCTTCGGGGGCATTCTTGAACTTCGGGCATTCCAAACCCAAGATTAAAGTCAAGAGCGCCTGGCTCAACGGGGTGAATGCCTATGGCGGCCTTGCAGCCGTAGACCTCTACATCGGCGCCACCGAACTTGCGGAAGACGACCCGGAGAACCGGGTCTACCCGGGACAGTTCCCCTATGGCGGAGGGCATGTGATTGAGGACCTGATCGCAGGGAAGGACATCCAGCTCAAGGCCTTGGCCTACGGGACCGACTGCTATCCCAGAAAGGATTTATATTCCCTGATCAACATCAAGGATCTGAATGAATGTTACCTTTTCAATCCAAGGAATGCCTACCAGAATTACAACTGCGCCGTGAACCTCGGAAGCCGAATGATCTACACCTATATGGGAGGACTCAGGCCCAATCTTGGAAACGCCAACTACTGCAGCGCAGGCCAGTTGTCCCCTCTGCTGAACGATCCTTTTTACCGCACCATCGGCATTGGGACGCGGATATTCATGGGCGGGGGGATCGGATACGTGGTCTCGCCGGGGACTCAGCACAACCCTTCGGTTAAACGGGGGGAGAATGGGGTCGTGCGCGCGCCTGCCGGGACCATCGCCACCTATGGGGACCTTCGGGGCATGAGCACGGAATATGTCAAAGGGGTCAGCTTACAGGGTTATGGGGTCTCTCTCTCGTTGGGACTTGGTATTCCCATACCGATCCTGGACGAGGACCTGGCCCGGACCACCGGCGTATCAGATGAACAGATCTATACCCAGATTGTGGACTACGGCGCAGATTACCCGCAGGGCATCGCCAAGAGCTATGGAGAAGTCAATTACAAAGAACTCAAGTCCGGTCAGATCATGATCCAGGGGAAGGAAGTCAAGACATCTTCTCTTTCGAGCTACCCCAAGGCGGTGAAGATCGCAGAGACGCTCAAGGACTGGATCCTCAAAGGAAAGTTCCTGCTCGGTGAACCCCAGAACCTGATCCCTTCGGCGGATTCCGGCGCCTCGTTCAAAATGCTCAAGGAGAGACCCTGGGACAAATAGGGAAAAGAGAGCTTTAACCGTTCTGATGAATGGAAGCAACATGAACAGGGATAGAGTGGAATGGATTACCGGCCTGATCGGGAATACCCCCATGGTCCGGATACAACGGCTGGCCGGGCAGGAAGAGGCCGTCATCTGGGCCAAGCTCGAGTCCTTCAATCCCGGCGGCAGTGTCAAGGACAGGATCTGCCTGAGCATGATCGAGGCCGCGGAACGGGAAGGAAAGCTTAGACCCGGAGGGGTTATCGTCGAACCGACCAGCGGCAATACGGGGATCGGCTTGGCTTTTGTTGCTGCGGTCAAGGGGTATCGGGCCATCTTTACCATGCCGGAGACCATGAGCCTCGAGCGAAGAACCCTCTTGCGGGCCTACGGCGCCGAGGTGGTGCTGACGCCGGGAGATGAAGGGATGAGAGGGGCCATACGCAAGGCTGAAGAGATGGTCGAAAAGAATCCGGGGTATTTTATGCCCCAGCAGTTCAAGAACCCCGCCAATCCGGAGGTGCATAGGAAGACCACGGCGCAGGAAATTATCAGGCAGGCCGGTTTTGATTTCCATGCCTTTGTTGCAGGAGTGGGGACCGGTGGGACGGTCACCGGTGTGGGCGAGGTCCTGAAGAACAAAAATCCGGGCATCAGGATCGTGGCTGTTGAGCCCAGGGAATCCCCGGTCCTGTCCGGAGGTAAAGCCGGACCGCACAAGATCCAGGGGATCGGCGCCGGATTTGTTCCGGATGTCCTGAACATGGAGATCGTTGATCAGATTGTTCGGGTGAGCGGTGAGGATGCGGCAGCCGCGGCACGGGATCTGGCCAGGCAGGAAGGGATCCTTTGCGGGATTTCCTCGGGTGCGGCATTTTTTGCCGCGCTTGAAGTCGCCAGGGAACTCGGGCCGGGAAAGACCGTCGTGGTGATCTTTCCGGATACCGGGGAGCGTTACCTGAGTACGGATATGTATACAAAATAAAATTGACGGCTTCGTAAAAAGTCCGTCTGCGGCGTTGCGCTTCATTCTTCGTCATTGCAGCGTATCTCTAATACGCCTCATTCCTCAGAATTCGCGCGCCTTGCATCCGGATCTTTTTACTGTGCCGTCCCACTTGTGGACTTTTTACGAGTCCATCAAAATTTATTTTTGGAAAGGAGTTCATCAGCTATGGCATACAAGAAAGTTCTGTTAAGATTCTCCAATAATTTAATCAGCAAGCCGATTGTTTACAGGCTGGTCAAGGATTTTGACCTGAGCTTCAACATCCTGAAGGCGAATATCCTCCCGGATGAGGAAGGGGAGATGGTTCTTGAAATCGATGGGGATAGCAAGAACTACAAGAAAGGGATCAAGTTTCTCAAAGACTCGGGCGTGGAGGTACTGGACCTCAAGAAGCGGGTTTACAAGGTTGAAGACCGGTGCTATCAGTGCAGCGCCTGCACGGCAGTCTGTCCAAGCGAAGCCATCTCCATCGACAGAAAGACCATGATTGTGAGCTTCGACCCTGAGAAGTGCATCGTCTGTGAACTCTGCGTGGGGACTTGCCCGCCCAAGGCCATGAAGGTGGAGATCCTGTAATCCTATTCAATATTCTTGCCGGGCCGGGACCGCCTGCGGCGGCTATCACAACAGGGAATCATGTATTAGGTTATGTCAAATTTCTTTTACAAAGAAGCCTATTCCTGTTACACTCGTTTTGTCGCTTAATAACATTGTTAATCCCGCGCAGAAAGCTTCCACAAATTGCTTGAAATGGCCGAAAGAGTCTGATAAAGTTTATCAGTATGTTTATGGCTTTTAAGGTTTAAGATTGCATGGATACGTTCAGCGCGAAGAAACGCTCGTGGATAATGGCGCAGGTCAAATCCGTCGGAAACAGATCAACGGAACAGATATTGGTCGCCGTTCTTCGCAAATCTAAAATCGTAGGCTGGCGCAGGCGCTACCCTATTTTTGGCAAACCCGATTTTGCGTTTCCACGCAGGAAAGTTGCTGTATTCGTCGATGGGTGTTTCTGGCATGGGCATCCACGAAAATGCCGGGTGCCGCAAACTAACCGTGAATATTGGCTGAAAAAGATAAACCACAATATAGTGCGCGACAAGCTTGTAACTCGCACGCTCAAAGATGAAGGCTGGAAAGTAGTCAGAATATGGGAAGATATGGTAGCAAAGCCATCAACTGTAACACGGTTACGGAAAGCGATGGGCGGATATGAAGAATGAAAAAACAGTTGCAGAGTTTTTCGCTGGAATAGGACTCATGCGATTAGGTCTTGAGCAAGCCGGCTGGGATGTTGTCTGGGCGAATGACATCGACGAAGATAAGATGAGGATGTATCGCGGCCATTTTACCGACGATGTTGCTCATTTTCATCTTGGCGATGTTCATGAATTGACCCCTGTCAAAATTCCAAGCGTAGCGCTGGCAACAGCGTCTTTCCCCTGCAATGACCTCTCGTTGGCAGGCGCGCGACGTGGACTGGCGGGTCAACACTCCGGCGCATTTTGGGGTTTCGTGGATGCCCTTAAAGGAATGCGGAACCGGCGTCCGCCGCTCGTCATGCTGGAGAATGTCGCTGGCTTCCTGACTTCCCACGATGGAAACGATTTCAGAGACGCTTGCCTTGCGCTGAATGAATTGGGATACGCGGTTGACGCCTTTATTATTGACGCCGCTTTATTCGTGCCGCAAAGTAGACAACGCCTTTTTCTTATCGGAAAGCGCGGGAAACGCAAGGCTGACCGTATCTCTGAAACGCCTTCGTTCTATCAATCCCAATGTCGGCCCCACGCTCTCGCGGACTTTATCTTATGGAATCCCGATATTCGATGGTCTTTACGAAGTCTTCCACCCATCGTGGCCGCTAAAACAACCTTACGAGATATTGTCGAGCGTTTACCCACCAACTCTGTCTATTGGTGGAGTAAGGAAAGAGCTGAATATCTTCTCAACCAGATGAGTGAAAAACATCGCTCTATCGCTGATAAGATGATTGCAGGAAAGGACCTCTCCTGTGGGACGGTCTTTCGACGTGTGCGTTATGGAAAATCAATGGCAGAGTTAAGAACGGACGGTGTCGCGGGCTGTCTTCGCACGCCGAGAGGCGGAAGCGGCCGCCAGATTTTATTTGTAGCGGGCAAAGGACGCTATGCGGTCCGCCTTCTCACACCCAGGGAATGCGCGCGTCTAATGGGGGCGAACGATTTCAAAATAACAGTTCCGTTAAACCAAGCACTATTTGGCTTCGGTGACGCTGTCTGCGTTCCTGTCATTAAATGGATTGCGGAGAATTATTTGACACCGGAATGGAAGGAGCTACACGCCATTGAAATCGAGCAAGAGCGGTACGCCGCAACCGCAATTTGAGGTAGTCGGACTTCCAGAAGATGTGGCAGCGATTCGGGCTGAAATTAGAAAATTCTTCGCCTCGAAAGACGGCAACGGAAAGCGCATTGGCAGCTACAAGCACGGCGTGTACGCCTTTTACGACTATGACGGCGAGCCTATATACGTTGGACAGACCGAAGAAAAACTAAGCGGTCGTGTCAGCAGACACCTGACGAACCAGAGAACCGACGCCGTCGCAATGAACGTGCTCGATCCGTTCGAGGTGGCATACATTGAAGTGTGGCCGCTCGATGATCTTGTGGACGGTCTTCTGAAAAAAGATCAAAAGACGCTTTTGGATCGCGCAGAATACACAGTTTTTCAAAAGGTCTTGAGAGAATCCGAGCTTGGCGCGGTGCTGAACGAAAAAGAAATGGCGCCACGAAGTGAAATTAAGCTCCCCCAATCCTACAAACAACGAATCATTCCCGAAGCGATATACACGCAACGAAAACACCCTGATGTGCGTATTGCGCGACGGGCCACGACGATTGCCAACCTTGCTCGTGTCATCAGCGAACGTGACGTATCCGACGGACTTCGCCGAACCCTTCTAACGCAGGCAAGAAGACTTGAAAGTCTTGCCGGCCTTCGCGTTAAAGAGCTCGGAATCACCACCGATTTCAAGAAGAAATAATAGATGATTCGGGGGAGGGCTTTGGGGTCAGAGGGCTTTGGGAGGGCTTTGGGGTCAGAGGGCTTTGGGGTCAGACCTACAGTGCGACCGGGCAAGGTCGTATCATCCAGCGGGTGAGAATCCCGCCCCGGAAGGTAAGCCAGCCACCGGGTAGCGAGTCTTTGGAGGGAGGGTGGTAACATCCTTCTTTAAGCGTAAGATAGCAAGCAGGCAGGCCGTAAGCCGATTGGTTGAAGGGATTGAGCCCCGAAAGTGACGCGTTGGGAAGGACGACACTGTTGTAGAAGTGGAAGTCAACATGGGACGAGCCGCTATGGCGAGGCGAGTCCACTTCCCCGGGGTCGGAGACCATGGCATGTCCGACATTGGGATGGTGCGGCAACCCGGGAGACCCTGCACGTGCTTCCATGGACGGGAGTATGCCGGACGACCGAAGAGGGAGGAAGGCAAATCGGGTGCAGGGAGTCGGATGGTATCATAGTACTGATGAAGGCGGGTAATGCCGCTGGAGGGAAGGATGCCACACATGGTAGAGCGATGTGAGGAAACATCTGCCGCACGCAGTGGCGGAGAACAGGTGGTAACGAAACTGCATCGCATAGCAGAGAAAGCCCGCAAGGAGCCGAGTTTCAAGTTCACCAGTCTGTTTCATCTGATGAACGAGGATCTCTTGCGGGGATGCTTTAGACAGCTGCGAGGAGATGCGGCTGCGGGCATCGACAAGGTGACCAAGGCGACGTATGCCGAGCGACTGGACGCCGATTTATCCGAGCTGGTAGAGCGGCTTCATCGTATGGCATACATTCCGCAACCTGTCCGGCGCAAGTATATTCCGAAGCCGGGCAGTACCAAACAACGCCCCTTGGGGATACCGCCTCTGGAGGACAAGCTTGTGCAGTCTGGTATGGTACGGATCATGGAAGCCGTCTATGAGCAGGACTTTATTGACGATTCCTATGGGTTCCGTCCCGGCCGGAGCTGTCACCAAGCGCTTCGGGATCTCAGCAAAACCGTGGAGCACAAGCCGATCAGCTATATTGTTGAAGCAGATATTAAGGGCTTCTTTGATCATGTTGATCATGAATGGCTGATGCGGTTTCTTGCGCATCGTATTGGTGACAAGCGTATCCTTCGAATGGTGAGGCGGTTTCTCAAGGCCGGGGTGAGCGAGGATGGGTCGATACGGATCAGCAATGAGGGCACGCCACAGGGTGGCGTGATCTCCCCTTTGCTGGCCAACATCTATCTTCATTATGCCTTGGATCTTTGGTTTGAGAAGGTATTTCGAAAGCGGTGCCGAGGGTTTGCCCGATTGATACGTTATGCTGACGACTTTGTTGTCTGCTTTCAGTACCAAGCGGATGCAGAAGCGTTTGAGGCGGCGTTGGGCAGACGACTTGGCAAGTTCGGCTTAGAGATAGAGCCTTTGAAGACCAAGGTGCTGGAGTTTGGGCGGGATGCCGTTCGCAATGCCAGAGGAAAAGGGGAAAGACCCATGAGCTTTGATTTTCTGGGTTTCACCCACTACTGCGGCACGAGGCGAAACGGTACGGGGTTTCGGATGAAACGAGTCACATCCCGTAAGAAGTTTACGGCCAAGCTGAAGGCATTTAAGGACTGGTTGAAGCAGTCCAGAACAATGCGCACAGGAGAGTTGTGGGCCATTGTCCAGGCCAAGTTGCGAGGTCATTACGCTTACTATGGGGTTTCGGACAACCAGCGAGGCATCAAGCGTTTTTCCGAAGAAGTCACCAAGCTTTTATTCAAGTGGCTCAATCGCAGAGGGAAACGGGGTTGTCTGACTTGGGAGAAGTTTCTCCTGATGCTGCGGCTGTTTCCTCTACCGAAGCCCAGAGTGACGGTCCGTATGTTCTGATGTTCTGTGAATTGCTATGTGAAGAGCCGTGTGCGTAAATAGCGCACGCACGGTTCTGTGAGGGGCCGGGGTCAACGGATGTATGGCTGAGATCTTGTGGCACCGCCGGGAAACCAGGCGGAAACAGAGAAGACAAACATCAACCTACAGCATCTGGAGTAACCGGTCTACTCGACCATTGCACTTTGTGTAGTGTGTAGGTCTGACCCCAGACGGTATTCCCAGACGGTATTCCAGACGGTATTATAGTAGGCATGGCCAAAGCGGACGATAAAAGGTAAATGTGTGACGATAATTCCTAATTTAGATTGGTACATCCAGATCGATAATGAGAAGGGCATCACCGGCCGTTGCCCATTTGCCACAGTTGAGTCTTGTCCTCGCTACTACCAGAGTCTTTCCCTACTAGGGGAAGCGGGGAGTACTAAGATTGCACCCCACGAGGACGCCAGACTTCTTGCGTATTGGCAGGGAAGCGATCTTTGGCCCAGAACGGATGAGTATGCAACATCGGTCTCTGGGCCAGAAGGCGATCTACGCCAGTTTTCCAACTTCTGCCCAGAGGTGGCCTACGACCGATTCGGTTACTTTGCCACCTTTCTTGCACGCTACGCTGATGAGATTGACGCTGGCGTTGCCCACACTCAACTCGCAAAAGAGAATGCTCCTGGAAATGATTGGCGGTGGTCTTGGGCCGCTGTGTCACCAGAACACTTCACTGATTGTTCCCTTTATTCTGTTCTTACTCATCGTTCAAGCCCTGTTCCCTTTTCCTTGCCAAGTGCAGAGTTGCCTTGGTGGAAAAAGCATCTTGTCGAACTAATAGTCGGGCTTTTAGTGACAGTGATCGGTGGCCTGCTTCTCAAATTATTTGGATAGTAAAGCAGCGCCTAACAACCGCATCAACTCGGACTGGCAATTCCGCTGCGCTCCATTGCCAGCCGGTTATGCGAAGCGTTAGGCAGTCGTGCCATATTAAAAGTGAACTAAGATGAGATATTTATTGACATTCGTGATAGATTTCGCAACTGCACAACACTCGGTGACACATCCGAATAAATGCAATTTTTAACGCATTTGTCAGGTTGAGGTAGTACTAACTTTTTAAATAAGTTTCAAATAGTAGCGTAAAAGGGGGAATAATTGATGGGTTTCTTTGGAGCTGTCTTTGGAGCTGTTAGCGTGAGACTCAAGGCAACAAGTCGTTCAACCGATTTACTTAACGTTATGAAGCGAAGTTGCGGTAGTGACAAGAAAGCGTTTTTGTTAGAGCAGACAAATGTGTCCTCGTTTTCGATAGATAAAAATAGTAGCTGGCCAAATATTTTTTCCCAGATTATTTGGGGACAGCTATCTCTTGAATACAACAACAAGGGGAAATCATTAGACTCAGAAGATGCTCTTATCGTCATTCAAGCTGTTGGATATGCTTTATCTCAATGGTATCCAAATGACGAGAGTGTGCAACAATTCCTTTCGTCTCTTCCTTTTGATGTATAACTCGTTTGGGATGTTTAGGGTCGCATCTTCAAATATCAATTAAACTTCCAAGGTGAATATGGGGTCTGACCCCATATGCATATGGATCCCCGGTATGATATTTAAAAGAGCAAAGGGAAATGAAGATGGATCGTGATTATTATGCCATCCTAGGCGTCCTGCCTGAGGCCAACATTGAAACCTTGAAAAAAGCGTATTGGAAACGTGCACTGGAGTGCCATCCTGATCGCGGAGGTTCACACGAGCAGATGACGCTCATTAACGAAGCGTGGGCAATACTTTCCGATCCGGTAACACGTCGCCATTACGATTCTGCACGCAGAGATCTAAGTGACGATGTGGCACAGCGCACCGCAGAAGTTGATGTTCAAAATGTTCGACCAGAAGCTGAAGAATATCCAAGAAAATGGGCTGATTTTGACGACTGGTTTGGCAGCCATTATAACGTTGCATACTATCCTTTTGGCATGAGCTTTCCGACAGGTGGTCGGAGTATAACTCGCTGGTTATTTATAATTGCTGGTTTCATATTGGGATTATGCACGGCAGCTAATATTCTTGTTTCGTTGGGTATTCATAGTGGTCTTGGCTATCTAATTATGGTGATATCTACAGCAGGTGGTGCTTGGTTAGCGGTGTGGTTCCACTATCTGATAATGATGAGGAATGAATTTGAAGACGGACGAGGATATTTCCTCTACATAGTAATGGCATTTATAGTTATTATCATCGCCTTTAATATGTATATGTATATGGATATTGATAAGAAAGAATATAGTAAACAAATTAATCTTTTTAAACCGCGAGTCCAGAACCAGAGGGTCTCGGAAGAACCACACTCTTACATTAAGATCGTGAGACAACCAGATTTGCCCATTGAGGAACAAGCGAGAAGTATGCCTGTGCGTAAGGTGCCAGAAGTACCTATGGAGGAACTTTACGTTCAGCCTCAAAGGTTAAATATGCGTAAAGGTCCTGGAACTGAGCATGAGGTTATGACCGTCCTTACTTGTGGTGAAGCTGTGTTGGCTCAAGATGAAATATTGGGTTGGCGCAGGATAATGGATTCTTCATCAAAATCAAAAACCTTAGGATGGATAAGGGGATCCTTTCTTGGGAGTTCCCCCCTGATAGATCAGGGGGCAGGGAGTCCAGCCTCAGTCAGATCAGATACAACTTTTTTCACAATAGGGTCGAGCCGAGAAGTAGTTTTGTCATTGCAGGGAAGGCCAACCCAAACTACAGGAACATCCGGAGGATTTCCCGAAATTTGGTACTACGAATTTTCGTCTGTAACCTTCTCTTATGGGAAGGTGAAGGAGTATGCTAACTTATCCAATAATTTGGAGGTAAGGGTAAATCCTTTAAAGGATTTGATTTCGAGCTTTTGGACAATCGGCTCTGATCGAGATACTGTACTGGCTGCACAGGGGACCCCTACCCAAATTACAAACACATCCGGTGGAGGCAGGGAAGTTTTGTACTACGAAGATTCGACCATAATTTTCTCCGAGGGGAAGGTGCAGGACTATCATAACTTTTCCATGAATCTGAAGGTTAAATAATGCATTAGAAGGCTATCTATTTAGGAGTAATAGTCAGGATAAATTCCGGGGACAATACCTAATTATGGGAACCGGAAATGTGTGAATTAAGTCCCCGGATTAAGAAAAGAGGCAAACTTACATTTAACGGTTGCTGTCTGCAAAGTGATAGACCGAGGAGGTAGACATGGCAATTGGATGGTTTAAAAAGCGGATAATACAAAATACAACAAGAGAAGTTATTAGGGGGATTGTTAAAGCTACTGATATAACCCTCCGAATTAACCCTGGGTTGAATTTGGAAGAAGCCCTAAGATTCGTTAATAAAGAAAGAGGCATGTTCTATCCAAATGAAGAAAAGCTTACAACCGATTTGTATGGACTATTTTCGATGATGGTATTAAAGGCTTATCGGTATAAGCGTCCTTCTGATATAGACGCATTGCTCGCAGAACACAGTGAGCTTATCCTCAAAATTGCTTGGGACTATATGGATAAGGTTTTATCGAAGTCAAAAGATGATCTTGAAAACCTAATCAACTAGGATTATGCCGGTGCCTACTACAACCTGGGGGTTGAGCTTGAAGCCAAGGGCCTTGTGGATGAAGCGATCCGAGAGTACAAAGATGCGATCCGGATCAACCCCGTCGGAATTCTGGGGACACCATACTTAATACATCAGGATGTTCGATAGGACCTAACTCTTTAATCACATTTGATCGGGAATGATCTCTTTTTCTTCTGGCTCATAAGCCCAACCCAACAGTTTGACGCATGTGTCTGTTTGAAACTTTCTTGCAAAAAAGGTAAATTTAAGGTATTTAAATGGTGTGCCTGCATATCATAATAAAAATTTCAGAAGTAACCCGGGAGCGCAGATGAAAAAGAGGAATCTACATAAAGATGCGGAGGAGATCTTCCGGTCTGCGTTAAAAGCCGTAGATCCGGAACGTCTGGTCCGGCTGAGCATGAGGCTGAGGGGAGCCAGTCTTTCCATAGGTTCCCGCGCCTACGACCTGAATGACTTTGACAGGGTCCTGGTGATCGGTGCGGGAAAGGCCTCCGCGGCCATGGCGAGGGCCGTTGAGAAGATCCTAAGAGACCGGATCAGCGAGGGGGTGGTGGTCGTCAAGTACGGACACACGGTTCCCCTGAAAAAGATCCGGGTCATAGAGGCCGGGCACCCCGTCCCGGATAAAAAGAGCCTTGAGGGGGGCCATGAAGTCCTGAAGATCCTTTCGGAAAGCGGGGAAAAAGACCTCGTGGTCTGCCTCCTTTCCGGAGGCGGGTCCGCCCTGATGGATGATTTCCAGGCGGGGATCACCCTGGCCGATGCCGGGAAGGCCACAAGCCTCCTTCTTGCGAGCGGGGCCGCGATATCGGAGATCAATACCATCCGCAAGCATATCTCCAGGGTCAAGGGAGGCCGGCTTGCCGCCGCAGCGTCACCTTCACCGATGGTCAGCATGATCCTCTCAGACGTGATCGGGGATGAACTGGACGTGATCGCATCGGGTCCCACCGTACCCGACCCCACAACCTTCGCCCAGGCCTGGGGGGTCCTGGAGAAATACGATCTTTTGAGACGTGTCCCTAAGAGGATACTGGATTATATCAAAGAGGGTCTCTTCAACGCCGCACATGAGACGCCCAAGCCCAAGAATAGGATTTTCAAAAATGTATATAACCTGATTGTGGGGAACAATCAGACGGCTGTATCCGCTGCGGCCTCCCGGGCAAGGAGGCTGGGATACCATCCGCTCATCCTGACAACGGCCATGCAGGGAGAAGCTCGTGAAGCGGCGAAGTGTCTTGCGGCCGTAGCCAAAGAGGTATCGAGAGACGACCGGCCTGTAAAGAAGCCGGCCTGTTTGATTGCCGGCGGTGAAACCACGGTCACCCTGAGAGGCAAAGGCAAAGGGGGGAGGAATCAGGAGATGGCCCTTGCAGCCGCCCTGGAGATCAGCGGAAGGGATGGAATCGTTTTTTTAAGCGGGGGCACGGACGGGACCGACGGTCCGACAGATGCGGCAGGCGCCTG
>Ga0210041_1001730_pt1 | contig 20028 bp, 19 predicted proteins | sample CryGeymeta201503_FD_183973 | JGI IMG/M metagenome (GOLD analysis project Ga0210041, IMG submission 183973) | Groundwater microbial communities from Crystal Geyser aquifers in Utah, USA - Crystal Geyser metaG 2015-03 (SPAdes) (version 2) | ecosystem: Environmental > Aquatic > Deep subsurface >... | reverse complement strand
GGCGGCATCGCCCACGACTTCAATAACCTGCTCACCGCCATCATGGGCAATGCTGGGCTGGCCCGTGCAGAGATGGATACCGACTCAACGCTGGCTACCCGGCTGGACAATATTGAAAAGGCCAGTCAGCGGGCTGCAGACCTGTGTAAGCAGATGCTTGCCTATTCCGGCAAAGGGCGATTCGTGGTTGAAGCGATCAATATCAGCCAGCTGGTTCGGGAAATGACCGAATTGTTACAGGTATCCATTGCCAAACATGTCACGCTGCAAAGTGACCTGCCGGATGATATACCGCTGATTGATGCAGATCGCTCGCAAATGCAGCAGATCATCATGAACCTGATTATCAACGCATCCGAGGCCATCGCCCCGCCACATGGCCTGATTCGCATCCGCACAGGTACGATTGAAGCTACGCCGGCATACCTCGCCTCCACCTATCTCGATGAGCAGCTGCCCGCCGACAACTATGTCTTTATCGAGGTATCAGACGACGGCTCAGGCATGGATGCCGCAACAAAAGCAAAGCTGTTCGATCCGTTTTTCACCACCAAGTTCACCGGCCGCGGGCTCGGCATGAGCGCCATTCTGGGCATCGTGCGCGGCCATCGTGGTGCGATCAAGGTCTACTCGGAGCCGGGCAAAGGCAGCACATTCAAGGTACTGCTGCCATACAGCCGGGGCACCCGAAAAACTGTAAGCGCGGAAGTTGTGAAAACAACATCAACGCATGCTGGCGGCCTGATCCTGATCGTCGATGATGAGGCCATGGTGCGCAATGCCGCCGCCCAGATGTTGAAACAGAGCGGCTATGATGTCATCACTGCTGAAAACGGTCTGCTCGGCGTCGAGGCTTTCAAGACCATGCACAGTCAAATCAGGGCCGTTCTGCTGGATATGACCATGCCCGTGATGGATGGCAAAGAGGCCTTCCGTGAAATGCGGCGCATCCAGCCTGATGTAAAGGTGATTCTCTCCAGCGGTTATAACGAACTGGATACGACCAGCCGTTTTGCCGGCAAGGGTCTGGCCGGTTTCATCCAGAAGCCTTACCTGATCGAAACATTGCGTACCACGCTGCAGCGCGCGCTCAACAGCTGACATAAAGGCTTATTGCCCTGTCAGCAGAGCCATTTCGAGCGCTGTAAAACCAGCCTGTTCCCGCGCCACCATATTATACGGCCCCATCAGCCCTTTCGGATAATAGTCCGCCAGCAGATCGGTGAATGTGGCAAGCGGATCCAGATCACGCTGCTCACAGCAGTAGCGAAACCAGCGATTGCCGATGGCAACATGCCCGATCTCATCACGCAGGATAATATCCAGCAGGCTGACCGCATGATTATCACCTGCCTGCGTCAGCTTCGTTTGTATGCCCGGCGTCACATCCAGCCCGCGCGCCTCCAGCACCCGCGGCACCAGCGCCATACGGGCCAGTACATCATGGGCTGTTTTCTCACACATCTCCCACAGCCCCCCGTGGGCATCGAAATCACCATATTCAGCACCCAGGTGTCGCAAATGAGCCCGTATCAACTCAAAATGATAGGCCTCCTCCTCTGCCACCGTCAGCCAGTCGCTGTAGAACAATTCCGGCATACCGGCAAAACGCTGCGCAGCATCCAGAGCCAGGTTGATGGCATTAAACTCAATGTGGGCCACCGCATGCATCAGGCTTGCGCGCGCTCCAAGGGTGACAAAGCCGCGCCGGGCCACTTTCGCAGCCCGCACCAGATGCGGCCGATCGGGACGTCCGGGCTCCCCAGTCATGGCAGAGTCAGCGGAGCGATCCAGCAGCAGCGTGCCCTCTCTCTGCAAGCGTGCAAGCTCGCGCACCCGAAACAGTTTTTCATCGACATCAGCACATTGCAGGGCAACAGCCGCCGCCTTGCGTAATTCATTCATCACTTGAGCATCTCTCCCTCTGGCTCCAGCATAGCCGCATGTCACAATCATCCTACCACAGCATTATCAGCCAGCGTGCCACGGCCCTTGCCGCCATGGCACAGGCCGTCTATCTGGTCGACAGCATTGCCCGCAAAGGTATCGCCGATGCTCAGGATTGCCGCACACTGATGGCCAGCCTGTTCAGCGACCCGCTGCAACCGGATCATGATGTAGCGCAACTGTATGACGGCATCGGCAATTTGCATACCGGCTTGCGTATCTGCAGCAGCATGCTGCACGGTAACGACCTGCCGCAGAACAAGGCCTTGATGAGTTATTGTGCAGGCCTGCTCTCTCTGGAGCGAAAGCTGGGCAAGGATGCCGCCACCCGCCAGACACTGGCAACAGGCATGCAACGCATTGCCAATCAGCGACAATATTTTGGCGATGCCATGCATCCCAATATCATGGCTGCCGTTGCCGACCTGTACGGTGAAACCATCAGCAATATGAGGCCCCGAATTATCGTACGCGGCAAATCCGAGCACCTCAGCCAGCAGGCCAATACCCGCCGGGTACGCGCCCTGCTGATGGCCGGTCTGCGTGCCGCACACCTGTGGCACCATCATGGCGGTGGCCATTTCAATCTGCTGTTCAGGCGCAATGCACTGGCCAAAGAGATGGAGCAGATGCTGCAACAGATCTAACCGACGCATGGCTTTTCTGACACTGTCGGAGTTTTGCTATTCTGCAAACGCTGACTATAATGCCCGCTAACATTCACTGGAGGGGAAGTATGCGCATTATATTTATGTTAACCGCATTGGTTGCATTTGCCATGCCGGCTCAGGCAAAAGCATTCGACAGCATTGAAGATCGTGGTGATAAAATAACCGCCGACCTGCAGGGGAACGACAGTTATCACGCACACCTGGCACGTGAACTGGCCTCTATCGCCAGCATCGAAAAGGGCCAGCATGATCTGGGTGCCGCCAAGGTACTGATCAAGATGGCGGAACAAGAAGCGGCCAAAGCCGGAGGCACAAAATGATCAAACGTATCCTGATCGCGGCTGCAGCCACCCTGACCCTGTCAGCCTGCGCCCCGCACATGAACATGAACAGCAGTGAGCTTGATGACGCCCGCAAAGCCATTGCCGATGCAAAAGCTGCAGGTGCTGAGACATGCGCCCCTAAACTGCAGGCAGAAGCCGTAGCCTATTATTATTGGGCGGCCCATGAAATCACCGAGGACGATGTCCATCCGGATGAAAATGCCCACCTGATTGATACCGCCATAAGCAAAGCCAATGAGGCGCGCACCCTGGCCAAAAAAGGCTGCAACAAGGTAAACGTTGAAATCATCAAAATGGAAGGCGTCTACTTCGACAATAACAGCGCCACACTCAGACCTGCATCTGTTGCTACACTGGACAAGGCAGTCGCAACCCTGAACCGTCGCGCCAGCATCAATGTCGAGGTAGCAGCGCATACCGACAGCAGTGGTTCCGACACCTATAATCTGGCTCTATCCGAGCGCAGAGCTGCCAGCGTCAAGGATTACCTGGTTGCGCATGGCATCGATGCTTCCCGGCTGAGCTCGCGTGGTTATGGTGAGACCCAACCTGTTGCCAGCAACACCAGCACGGAAGGGCGCGCCAAAAACCGTCGTGTAGAACTGCGCGTCATGAACTGACACAGCTTTGCCCCCTCGATACGGGCTGCCTTTGGCGGCCCGTATTGTTTTTCGGGCCAGAGAAGATGGCACTCACCAACCCCGCCCATAGAGTGCCGCCCCCATTAATAAATCAGGAGACACCATGTTTCAGCTCTATTACGACCATGCAGCCAGGGCCAAGGATGACATCCTTTCAGGTCTGACTGTCGCATTTGCACTGGTGCCGGAAGCGGTGGCCTTTGCCTTTGTCGCCGGCGTCAATCCGCTGGTCGGCCTGTATGGCGCATTCCTGATGGGGCTGCTGACATCTCTGGTGGGCGGGCGTCCCGGTATGATTTCCGGTGCAACCGGCTCCATGGCCGTGGTTATGGTGGCACTGGTAAGCCAGCACGGCGTGGAGTATCTCTTTGCCACTATTGTACTGACAGGTATCCTGCAGGTGGCGTTTGGCGTTCTGAAATTCGGCAAATATATCCGCATGGTTCCCTATCCGGTCATGCTCGGTTTTGTCAATGGCCTGGCTATAGTCATTTTTCTGGCTCAGATGGAGCAGTTCAAGAGCACCGGTACAGACGGCGTCATGCACTGGCTCTCCGGCGCACCGATGTACTCCATGCTGGCTCTGGTGGCCTTAACCATGGCGATTATGTTTTTTCTGCCGAAAATAACACGTGCCATCCCGGCAAGCCTGGCGGCAATCATCACCATCAGCCTGATCGTTATTTTCGGCGGTCTGGAGACCAAATCGGTGGGTGATATTGCCGACATCAGCGGCGGCTTCCCGGCATTTCATCTGCCTGTCGTTCCATTCGAGCTGGAAACACTTTGGATCATCCTGCCCTACGCTGTAATCCTGGCGGGCGTCGGCCTGATTGAATCACTGCTAACCATGACCGTCGTGGATGAGATGACCGGCACCAGGGGCCAGGGAAACCGCGTCTCGATCGGTCAGGGCGTGGCCAATACCGTCAACGGCTTCTTCGGTGGCATGGGTGGCTGTGCCATGATCGGTCAGACCATGATCAATGTTTCATCCGGCGGATTGCGCAATCTCTCCGGCATTGCTGCTTCACTATTCCTGCTGATATTCATCATGTTTGCCTCCGATCTGATCGCCATGGTGCCGGTAGCCGCCCTCGTCGGCCTGATGTTCATGGTGGTGATCGGCACCTTTGAATGGGGCAGTTTCAATCTGTTAAACAAGGTGCCGCGCGAAGACTCCTTTGTCGGCATTCTGGTAGCCGTGGTCACCGTCTTCACCGACCTCGCCACAGCCGTCATTATTGGCGTGATTGCAACCGCACTGGTTTTTTCGTGGAAACAGGCACGTCACATCTACGCCATCCGCGAGGATCAGGCCGACGGCTCGCGCATCTACCGCATGCACGGGCCACTCTTCTTCGCTTCGGCGCATCGTTTCAGCGAGCTGTTTGATCCGGAAAATGATCCGGACAACGTCTATATCGACTGTGCCATGTCGCGCATTGCCGACCACTCCGCCATTGAAGCGATCGACAATCTGGCCGAGCGTTATAAAAGCGCAGGCAAGCAGCTGCACCTGACACATCTGAGTCCGGAGTGCATCAAGTTACTGACCACGGCAGCTGATCTGGTTGAAGTGAACATGAAGGAAGACCCCAACTACCACGTGGCGGACGACAAGCTGGCATAAGCTGAAGGCCTGCCGGTATCCGCTAGCAACACTAGAAATGGTGTATTTTCAGTTTATCAGCAATAGTGCTGAAAATGGATCTGTGTTTGTGCTTCACACCGGCGACTCCTGATTCAAGCGGCGTGATCAGCCCGAGCGTATAGAGAGCCATCATCACCCTCAGGCGTACAATCTCATCCTGTGTGTCTGCGGCCAGCAACAGATAGTCCTGCATACTGAAAGAACCATATTGTTGATATTGCATACAGATCTTCAGGTAGCGCGCATTCTCATGGAATCCATATCGATGCATGGGAAAGGAGTGAACATGCAAAGGCGGCATTGTTTTTGCAAAGCTTTTTAGCCTGGCGCGCAATCGGGCATCCATCATATAATCATTCAACGCCAGAGATATGGCCTGAGGTGCGAAAACGCGCTGATCGGTCAACAGCTGGATACCTTCACCGCTCTCGACATCTACCGCGTCCGATGCGAATACTGCCCTCAATTTTGCTGCTACTTCCGAGTCACTGCCTTCAAATCCGGCCCGGTCATAGTAGATACTGTCGCTCTCCGAGCCCGCGGCATAGTCGAGGCGTGCCGGTTTCTGAGCCAGGATCATGTGGTGAAGGTGAATAAGAAAGTGGCGCTTCACGAAGTTGTGTGGGTAAAATCTAAGAATCAGCTATATTTGGTTAATGAGAGACAAGCATTTATACCAACAGATACTTGGCATTGATGATCCTTGGCAGGTCTTTGATGTCGAATTAAATCCAGTAGAGCAAGAAGTTCGGGTTTACATTCAGCAAAAAACAAAGACTCACTTAACCTGTCCACAGTGCAGTAAGACTTGTTCTTGCTATGACCAGCCACCTGAGCGTATGGCACAATCCACATCTTCCTGCTCGAAATCAACCAGATCAATGGATGTGGAGATCCGCACCTCGATCTGCGGATGTTGCCGCTGAAAACGATGCAGACGCGGGATAAACCAGCGCATGGCAAAGGTAGAGAGCATGCTGACCGTCAGTATGCCGCTATGACGCACCGGGCGAACAGCCGCAACAGCCTCGCTCAACTGGACGAAGGCAACACTCAGCTGTGGTAGCAGCGTCCGGCCCGCTGGTGTCAGGCTAAGGCCCTGACGCTGACGCACAAACAGCTTCACACTCAACTGCTCCTCCAGACCGCGAATCTGATGACTGAGCGCGTACGGGGTAACAAAAAGCTCATCGGCCGCGGCGCGCAGATTCAGGTGACGCCCGGCCGTTTCAAATGCGCGCAGGGCGTTAAGCGAAGGTAGCCGGATCCGGTCAGACATGAGAAAAACTCAACATAGCTGAAGAATATTTCCTTTTATCTATTTGTAAACAGCCGCTATGGTTCCCATCCTGATGAAATAACTTCATTATGGCAGAGGTGGTTATGGGTAGTACATTATTTGAGAAGGTTTGGCAGCAGCATGTGGTCAAACAAAATGAAGATGGTTCGACACTGTTGTATATTGATCGCCATCTGGTGCATGAGGTAACCAGCCCGCAGGCCTTTGAAGGGCTGCGCCTGAACGCGCGCAAGCCGTGGAAAATCAGCGCCACCGTAGCAACCCCTGACCATAATGTACCGACTACCGATCGCGCACAGGGCATTACCGATGCGGTCTCCCGTACCCAGGTTGAAGCACTCGACAGCAACTGTGCCGAATTCGGCATTACAGAGTTCGGCATGAACGATATCCGTCAGGGTGTCGTGCATGTAATGGGCCCGGAACAGGGGCTTATCCTGCCCGGCATGACTGTGGTGTGCGGCGATTCGCACACTTCCACGCATGGTGCCTTCGGCGCTATCGCCATGGGCATCGGCACATCCGAGGTCGAGCATGTACTAGCCACGCAGTGCCTGATCCAGAAGAAGCCGAAGGTGATGCGCATCCGGGTTGAGGGTGCGCTGCCTGTCGGCATTACCGGCAAAGATGTGGCCCTGTTCATTATCGGCAAAATCGGTACGGCCGGTGGCACCGGCTTCGCGCTGGAATTTGCCGGCGAAGCGATTCGCGCCCTCTCCATGGAGGGGCGCATGACACTGTGCAATATGGCCATTGAAGCAGGTGCGCGTTGCGGCATGGTGGCGGTTGATGATATCACCCTCGACTATGTAAAAGGACGCCCCTACTCGCCCGCCGGCGAAAACTGGCAAAAAGCCGAAACCATGTGGCGGGAGCTCTACTCCGACGCTGATGCCAAGTTTGATGCAGAGTTGGTCTATCAGGCAGCAGATATTGTGCCGCAGGTCAGCTGGGGCACCAGCCCCGAAATGGTACTGCCGGTAACGGCTTCCATTCCCGATCTGGCATCGGCAAAAGATGATGTACAGCGTGAAGGCTGGCAGCGGGCACTGGTATATATGGGGCTTGAGGCAAACATGCCGATCACAGCCATTGCCATCGACAAGGTATTTATCGGTTCCTGCACCAATGGCCGCATTGAAGACTTCCGCGCTGCCGCTGCCATCGTAAAGGGCAAAAAAGTAGCCGCCAACGTCAAGCTGGCCATGGTGGTACCGGGCTCTGGACTGGTGAAACAGCAGGCGGAAGCCGAGGGGCTGGATGCGATTTTCACCGCGGCCGGTTTTGAGTGGCGCGAACCGGGTTGCTCAATGTGTCTGGCCATGAATGCCGACCGACTGGAGCCGGGTGAGCGCTGCGCCTCCACCTCCAACCGTAACTTTGAAGGCCGTCAGGGCATGGGTGGACGCACGCATCTGGTCAGCCCGGTCATGGCTGCAGCTGCCGGCATTGCCGGTCATTTCGTCGATGTGCGCGACTGGTCATAGGAGACACTGATATGCAGGCATTTACTACTTTGAACGGCTTGGTAGCACCGATGGATCGTGCCAATGTCGATACCGATGCGATTATTCCCAAGCAGTTTCTGAAAAGCATCAAGCACACCGGTTACGGCCCGTTCCTGTTTGATGAGTGGCGCTACGAAGATCGCGGCGAACCGGAGATGGATTGCACCAACCGGCCGCTGAAAACGGACTTCGTGCTCAATCAGCCGCGCTATAAGGGCGCACAGATTCTGCTGACACGTGAAAATTTCGGCTGCGGCTCATCGCGTGAACATGCACCGTGGGCCATTCTCGACTACGGCTTCAGCTGCGTGATCGCATCCAGTTTTGCTGATATCTTTTTCAACAACTGCTTTAAAAACGGCATCCTGCCGATTGTGCTGGATGAGGCGATCATGGATCAGCTGTTTAACGAGACGGCAGCCACGGAAGGCTACCGGCTCGCGATCGACCTCCCCGCACAGACAGTGACCACACCGTCCGGCCAGTCATTCAGCTTTGCAGTGGATACTTTCCGCAAACACTGTCTGCTCAATGGCCTGGATGATATCGGACTGACACTGCTGCAGGCCGAGAGCATCCATACCTATGAGAAAGCCAGAGCGCAGCAGGCGCCCTGGCTGTTTTAAACAGCGCCATGCTGCGCAGTAGCAATCAACGGGCGCGCTGTGCTAGCTTGCGCAGCTAAAATAGTTTGTGAGGTAATCAGCCATGGCTTTTGTTGTCACCCAGCTTTGTAAGGATTGTGTAGATACCGCATGCGTTGCCGTATGTCCGGTGGACTGTTTCTATCAGCCAAAGGATATCAGCGATGAGACGCCGAACATGCTCTACATCTCGCCTGAAGAGTGCATCGACTGTGCCGTATGTGAGCCAGAGTGCCCGTGGGAAGCTATCTATCCTGAAGAAGATGTGCCGGATGTATTCGAATCCGACATCGCTCTGAATGAGCTGAGCGACACCGAGCGCGACCTGTTTGAACTGGCGGAAGTGAAAGATCATACGCCGCCCGGTGCCGATGAAATCGCTGCCAACAAGGCCAAGTACGGCCTGTAATCCACTGATCATCAATATCAACGCATGCGAGGGACTCCCTGCGCATGCGTTTTTTTGTTTATAGCATCCCGATGCAACTTACCCCGCTGAACGGCATGGACTATGACCAGCTGCTTGCCCTGTGCAATGCGGCAGGGGTCAGTACCGCCCATGCCGACAGCCTCAGAGCCGCAATATTCCGTTACTACAGCACGGATATTGCTGCCATAGCAGACCTGCCGCTGCGGCTGCGCAGCTATCTGCGCGAGCACACCACCCTGCTCGAGCCCGCCTGCACTGCCACCAGCGAAGCCGCGGACGGTACGCAAAAGCTGCTACTGCGCATGGCTGACGGCAAAGAGGTGGAAACCGTACTGATTCCGGGCAACGGGCGGTTGACCCAGTGCATCTCCACCCAGGTCGGCTGCGCTGTCGGCTGCACCTTCTGTCTGACCGCCACGGCAGGCCTCACCCGCAACCTGAGCACGGCTGAAATGGTTGCCGAAGTGATGGCAGGCCAGCGTATTTCAGAGAGACAGGTGCGCAATCTGGTGCTGATGGGCATGGGCGAGCCGCTGCATAACTACGACGCTATGGCGCAGTTTGTGCGCATTGCCACCGACCCGAAAGGCATGGCCTTCTCACCCAATCGCGTCACCCTCTCCACCTCGGGACTGGTGCCTGCCATGCAGCGCATGATCCGTGACGAATTGCCGTGTAATCTGGCCGTATCACTCAATGCCACTACCGATGCAGTGCGTGACAGCATTATGCCGATCAATCGCAAATATCCGATTGCACTGTTGCTCGACACGGTACGTGACTATATCAGCGTACGCGGCAACAAACGCGTACTCATCGAATATGTACTGCTGGCCGGCATCAATGATACAACTGCTGATGCAGAGCGCCTGTGCGCACTGCTGGCCGGCATGGGCTGTACGGTCAATCTGTTACCGTTCAACACCTACCCCGGCCTGCCATTCGACAGACCTGCGGACACAGCGGTCTCGGCATTCCGGGCCATTCTGGTAGAGGCAGGTATCATCGCTGTCGTACGCGAATCCAAGGGGCGTGATATCGCTGCCGCCTGCGGCCAGCTCAAAACAGAAGTCATGCAACGCAGAAAAGCAGGTCTTCAAGCGTAGGGAGACTTACACCTGCTGGGTAGCCAGCTGCCCGAGCCCGTTCAGGTCGGAGAGCTCCACCCGGCCGCGCTTCAATGCCACACTGCCACGGCGTTCAAAATCCTTCAGGATCCGGCTGATCACTTCACGCGCCGTACCCAGCTCCGTAGCCAGCTGCTGGTGAGTCAGTTGCAGCGAATGGGTGCCATCATCCAGCTCCAACAGGCGCCGCGCCAGACGAACATCCATACGCCCGAATGCAACATCCTCAATCAGCGCCATCAGCTCAGCGATACGATCGGAAATCATGGCCAGCGCAAAACGGCGAAAGTCGGGATCGGCCAGCAGGGCATCAAAACGCTCGGCCGGCAGCAACACCAGCTCCGTCGCCTCTTCGGTAATCCCTTCCGCCGGATAGGAGCGGCCAGCCAGCAGACATGAGGTGGTCAGCATGCATGTCTGCCCGTCCTCAACGCGGTAAAGCACAATCTCACGCCCCTCCGGATCCATCTTCTGCACCCGGATCGAGCCATGCATAACAAATACATAACCCTGACAGCGATCACCATCACGAAAGAGCACCGTACCTTTAGGCAGCTGTAACGGCTTGAGCCCGGCAAACTCGCGCAGGATGGTTGTCGAGAGTCCTGCCAGTGAGGGAAAGGCGGCAAGCATGGCGGATGCAGTCATAGTATCTCCAGATGGTGGTCTCTGATATGGGCCAGTGAACGATTGAAATGGTGCCAGTCCCACTGCCGGCCCGGGTCCCATTTGCGGCCGGGCGCAATATCCTGATGGCCGACAATATGATCACGGCCGATGGCAGGGTAACGCTGCATCAACTGCCGACACAGACGCGCCGTTTCACGATACTGCGCCGTGGCAAACGGCTCTCTTTCATCGCCAACTATTTCAATGCCGATAGCAAAATCATTACATTGACTGCGCCCCTGCCACTCGGAAACACCCGCATGCCAGGCGCGCTGCTCACAGGCGACAAACTGGGTAATTGCACCTTGGCGATCAACGACAAAATGGGCCGATACCGCCAGCCCCTGCAGCTCGGCAAACTCCGGCCGGGCAGAGCAATCCAACCTGCCCATAAACAGATCTTCAATGTATTGCAGGCCGAATTCACCATCGGGCAGGCTGATGGCATGCAACACGATCAGCTCAATGGCCGAGCCATCCGGACGCGCATTCTGATGGGGCGATACAAGCTCTCGCATGGCCTTATCATGCGTTTGAGCCGGCGGATTGTCATGCCTGAATATACCCGCGCTTTATTATCCGGGCAGTTGCCGTCAAAATGGCCCCATGCAAACAAGCTCCCCCGATCAAGCAGCGCGCCTGATGCGCATGGCAACCTATGCCTCCACAGCCGTCGCACTGGTTCTTATCCTCACCAAGACCGTGGCATGGATGATGACCGACTCGGTCAGTCTGCTGGCAACACTGATTGATTCATGCCTGGATGCCGCCGCCTCCATTCTCAACCTGCTGGCGGTTCGCCATGCGCTGGAGCCTGCCGACAAACTGCATCGCTTTGGACACGGTAAGGCCGAGGCGCTGGCAGGGCTCGGTCAATCAACCTTCATTGCCGGCTCTGCCGTTTTCCTCTGCTTTGAAGCGATCGGCCGCTTTTCGCATCCGCAGCCTGTTGAAGCGCTGCCGGTTGGTGTTGCCGTGATGATCTTCTCCATTCTGGCTACACTCGGCCTGATGCTGTTTCAGCGCTATGTCATTCGCCACAGTGGCTCTACAGCCATCAAAGCCGACCACCTGCACTATAAAACCGATCTGATCGTCAATGCTGCGGTCATTGCGGCTCTGGTGCTGGCCTCTTACGGCTGGCCTGGCTTTGATCCGGTATTCGCCATCGCTATCGCCTTCTATATTCTGTTCAGCGCCTGGGAGATCACCCGTGAATCACTGGATCTGCTGATGGACAAGGAGCTGCCAAACGAGCAACGGGCCAGAATCAAGGAGATCGTCAACGCACATCCGCAGACACGCGGCATCCATGACCTGCGCACACGCAAATCCGGCATGACTGTGTTTATCCAGCTGCATCTGGAGCTGGATGGGCACCTGACACTGATGCAGGCACATGCCATTGCCGATGATGTCGAGGCACAGATCCTCGGTGAATTCCCCGATGCGGAAGTGATCATCCATGAGGATCCGGCGGGTCTGATGGAGCGGCGCGTGGAGTTTGCCCCGTGATGCGCCGGCTGCTCCCGCTGCTGCTGCTGTTATTGCCCGTTACGCCTGCCATGGCTGCTACCGACGTGATCAGCGTTGATTATCTGCCACTGGAGGAGGCGGCCACCGTCGCGCGCAGCCAGCTCTCTGCTGACGGCAGTGTCGGCATCCTTGCCTCACGGCGCATGCTCATTGTTGACGATGATGAGGCGCACCTGCAAAAAGTACGGGCACTGTTAAAACGACTGGATGTACGGGCCGAGCAGTACACGCTGCATATGAGCATCATGGATGTAGCCAGCCGCACGGATACACAAACGCAGCTCAGCGGCAGTGCAAACCTCGGCAACCTGCCCGGTGGCTGGGTACAACTGCGCCTGCACAATCAACATAACAGCAGCTCAAGCAGCCAACAGTTTTCACTGCGCCTGAGTGCCGCGGAGCCGGCCAGCATGGAGATCGGCACACTGCAACCCGTTGAAGAGACACGCCTGTGGCTCAGCGCCTACGGCATTACGCAGGCACGCAGCGTCACCATGGTACCGATCACATCCGGTTTCCGGGTCTTGGCCCGGCCGGCCGGGAGCGACCAGGTGCATCTGCGTATTGTGCCATGGATGCAACGACAGGATATGCAGCTGCAGGGGCAGCATGAAATATTGATGGAGCTGGGCAGCACAAATGCACCGGCAACACCGCCCGGACAGGTTGGCAGGATGCAACTGGAGGCCAGGCCGGTGATCACGCAGCCAAAGCGCATCGAGATCAGCGGCGCGGCAACAGAGCTGACCATCAGCAAGGGAGAAGAGGTGGAAATTGCCGCCAGCTCGGGTGAGGCCAACCAGCTGGGTCATGCGCTGCTCAGCCGTTATTCAAGCATCGGCAAGCGGCAGTTTGTCATTCGTCTGAAGATCGACTGATATTTCAACCAGTCCTATTATTGTGCGTGTGAGTTCGTGGCTATTCGCGGCTCTGAATGTTTGCACTGAATAGCTGCACGCCACTTAGCGCTTCAGGCGGTACCACTGCGCTTTTTCTTTCTGCCAGAACTCGCGATATTCGTCGGCACTGACTTCACCATTGCGATTGGCGTCCATCTGACTGAATCGCTCGCTAGCCCGTTGCTCGACCATGGCCTTGTACTCGTCATAGGAAACAGCTTCATTGCTGTCGGTATCCAGCGCCATGAATGTATCGACAACCTTATCGGTAGCTGTTTTCTGCTCTGCCCATGCAGGCGTAGCCAGCAGGGTAACCAGCAGGATTGCACTCAAACAACGAACGGACATACTCAACCTCGCATTGCCGTGGGGAACGGTAGACGGCATCATATCCGATGACGTCGTAAAAAGTCCATCCATGGCCTTTTCACTTCACTGAAAAGCGCAAAGTGTGATTTCCACTTTTCAGACAAAATCAGCATCTTATGATACACGATATTGATTTGCGCGCCCGTCCATGGGCGCAAATGACAGCGCCATAAGAGACCGTCATTTGGCAAGTCATATTCATCAGGCGAGGGGAACATGAAAAGTTATCTGGATCTAATGCGTCATGTACGCGATCACGGCACACAGAAGGGAGACCGGACCGGCACCGGCACCCAATCGGTATTCGGCCACCAGATGCGCTTCGACCTCTCAGCCGGCTTCCCGATGGTGACCACCAAGAAAGTGCACCTCAAATCCATTATCCATGAGCTGCTCTGGTTCCTCAAGGGCGAGACAAACACCGCCTACCTGTGCGAAAACGGCGTCAGCATCTGGAATGAATGGGCGACCGAAGAGGGATCACTGGGGCCGGTCTACGGTTATCAATGGCGCAACTGGCCGACACCATCCGGTGAATCCATTGACCAGATCAGCGCGCTGATCGAACAGATCAGGATACGACCGAACTCACGCCGCCTGATTGTATCGGCCTGGAACGTGGCCGACCTGCCGGATGAGTCGATCAGCCCGCAAGCCAATGTCGCACAAGGAAAAATGGCGCTGGCCCCCTGCCATGCTTTTTTCCAGTTCTATGTTGCTGACGGCAAGCTCTCCTGCCAGCTCTATCAGCGCAGCGCCGACATCTTCCTCGGCGTGCCGTTTAACATCGCCTCCTACGCCCTGCTGACCATGATGGTTGCCCAGGTATGCGGGCTGGAGCCGGGTGATTTCATCCACACCCTCGGCGATGCCCACCTCTACTCCAATCATGCTGAGCAGGTGGATACCCAGCTGGCGCGCGACTGCTATCCGCTGCCAACCATGCGCCTGAATCCGGCGGTGAAAAACATCTTTGATTTCACCTATGACGATTTTGAGCTGAGCAACTATCAATGCCACCCCGGCATCCGGGCCCCTATCGCCATCTAACCATCAGTCGATCTGCTGTCGAGCAGGCCAGCTAACGGGAGGGTGAGCAATGCTCCCGCATATTCAACGCCTGATGAAATACGGCAGCGCGATTAGCGCACTGCCAATGCCGACAAGCAGCCAGGTATTGGCAACAAAGTAAGGGAAAACGATCAGCATCAGGCCACTGATCAGTGGCACTACCTTGCCCTGCCGCTTGCCGAAGATAAAAAAGCCAATGCCGATGGAGCCGAACAGCAACCCCCAGTAGAGCAGTGCGGTATTAATAGCGCACCTTGCCTGCCGAACCGGAATGACCGCAGCGATCACTACTCGGCATGCTTCGACTCCGGCTTCACCCGTGCGGGGCCGAACCACTCCTTGCTGTAGCGCAGCCCCACCATCGGAGCCATATTGACTGTCTGGCGACCGAACAGGGAGAGGCTTTCGGTCAGCAGGTACTCCAGTGTCAACGCCGTACTCGCATCTCTGGAAACAGTCTGATCAACCGTCAGGGTAACCTTGTCCGATAGCTTGCGCCCGGCCCTGATCTTGCCGCCGGAGGCATCACCGCCGATTTCGAACACGTCCAGCCCTGTCACCTGCTGAACCTTGCCCTGCACCTCCTGCATCATTGTGCCGGGGCCAAGCAGAAACTCGGCGGCAGTCATCATATCGCTGACGTTATCCTGCCCCAGCGAGGCAAGCGGCCTGCCTGTGGCAATATAGGAAAAGATCTCTGCATTGGACATGGCAGGCTCTGAAAACAACTGCGAGTGCAACTGGTCAACCGGCCCTTCAACAATCACACCGGCTGTAATATCACCAACCTTGCGAGCGGCCTTGATATAAATGGACGGCCGTTTCGGGTCACCGGAAAACACCGCCCTGCTACCGGGCTGAATATCGAGTTTTACGCTGCGGAATTCAATTTTTCCGCTGGCAATATCCAGCACACCGGTAAGCTTCGGTTGCGTCACGCTGCCACCCAGATGCAACTTGCCCGTCGGCTTCAGGCTCATACCCCGTCCATAAATCTCGGCATCACCACCGAGCAGCAGGTCGACATCCACCTTCGAGAGCGGCGCACGCTTTCTGCTGGTAGTGGCAACCGCATCACTCTCCCACTGCAGATCACTTGTCGGCCCGGCAACCGGGTCGGGGATCTCCAGACGCAGCTTTACCACCTCCAGCTCACCATTAATCATGCTTACCTTCTCCTGCTCGGCTGCGCTAATCGTACCGCTGACCACCAGTTGCTGATCCGGCAGATTCATCAGCGCAAAGCGCCTGAACTTCAGATCCGGTACCGTGCGTCTATCGATATCAAGCGGGCCGCTGATAACCAGCTCGCCATCACCACTATGCAGATGCAGATCAACGGACGGCTTGCCTGCGGCAAGTGCGGCTGTAAGCCCCCCCTTCATTTCCAGTCCGAATTCGGGGATGCCGATAGCATCCAGAATGATCTCGCCGCGGCCTTTAGTTGAATGCAGCGTCAGCGGCATGCTCCAGCTCAGGTTAATATCGCTGCTGCCCGTAAGTGGATCGATGCGAGGCATTAGCGACTGCAGATCGGAGAGCCTGGAAAATTTAACCGACAAAGCGCCAGAGCCCTGCTGTTTATCAGGAAAGCCCAGTTGCCACGGCTGCAGGGTAAATATCACGGCCATCTGACCGCTGCTTGCGATCTTCCCGTCTGCAGGCGCATGTGCCTGCAGCTCCCAGGCCAGCTCTTGCCGGCCGTAATCCAGTTTCAACCGGACATCACTGAGCAGCAGTGATCGCCCTGCCTCTGTCGCAAACATCGGATGCGTGATGCGCACGGCAGGCGAGGTGAGGTCCACCACAAGCGTCGGTGCTTGCGGGGAGCCGGCAAGCGACAACTTGACCGCTGTGTGAGCCGCGAGATGGTATGGCAACCCGGCAAGCCAGGATTCATCGCCCGATATATTGAAATCCGCAAGTGCCAGCTGGCCGCTGATCCGCTGCGGTGCAAAACCAAAGGCAACACTGCCTGTTGAGCCCAACAGGCGGATATCGGAACCCGGTAGCTGGTAACTGTTGCCATCAATAGTCAGCGCCAGCCTCTCCGCAGCCAGCAACTCGGTTTTTGCATAGCTTACGTGCGCTGATCTGATCACAACCGTGGTATGGGCCGGATCGGCGATACCAGCCAACACTCTGGCGCTGCTCTGCAGTTGCCCTTGCGAGGAGAGGTTCAGGCTCAGCTGGTCCGCCTTCAGTCGGCCGGTCATATCCAGCTGGTTCATCTCCCGCCTGCCATCGTATGACAGCTTCGTGGCAGCAAGGTGATAGCTTCCATCCCCGGCTGTGTGTCTGACCGACAGTGTGGCTGTAGCGATGGCAACAGATGCCAGCTTCACGCCCCTAAGCTTCGCCGTGATATCCGCATGCGGGGCCGCGTAACGGCCTGCCAGACGGATATCCGTCTGCAGATGGCCGGCCGCCTGATCCATACCGGCAAATTTTAGCGCCGGCCCAATATCCGCCCCGGCCAGTGAGCCGGTCAGCTTGAAGTGCTCACGATCCCCATCACCAACAAGATCCAGATTCAGCCCGAGTGCGTGGATATCAGCCCGGCGTATCTGCCAGCGATCAGCATCGCCCTGACCATCAATATGCATGCTGGCAACCAGACCTGCCAACTCTCCCTTGTCGATATCGCCCTGCAAACGCCACTGCCCGCTCTCCGGCAGCCAGTTGCCGTGCACGCTGCCGCCCAAGCGCCCGGGGGCATTTTTCAGTGGTGAGTCCCACCCGCTCAGGGTCAAATCACCCTGCAGTTGCGCATCGCTGTAGCCCAGCGCCAACTTAAGACCATGCTCCTGTTCATCGATCACGGCAGTGAGGATTCCCTTTTCCCAGATAGCGGTGATTTCCAACGGCATCGAACGTGCCAGCAGCGCGTCGCTGTTAAGCTCAGCGTGCATCGATACCTCGGCACGCGAGAGATCGGCCGGCATACCGAGTTTCCAGTCACCACTGATGTTACCGCGGTCGCTATGCAGCTTGAGCTGCCCATTGGCTGTCAGCGCACCCTTCTCCTGCTGCCAGAGCGCCTCCATGCGCGCACTGGTGGCGCCGGAAACAAACCCCAGCTTCGCCTCGCCGGCGCGCAACTGCTGACCTGTAAGCGAGAAGGCGAGTTCGCCCTTAGCCTTGCTGCTCAGCTGCCCGTCCGCGTGCCAGTCGGCCATATTTCCGGCAAGCTGGAGCGTGACAGTTCCATCGGGCAGCTCTGCCTGCAGGTGGCCGGCAACAGTTTCGCCCAGCCGCAGACCATCGAAACTAATCGCTGAAATCCGGGTTGTCTGGCCGTCATCCTGCTCAATATTCAGCTCACCGATATGCAGCGCATCCAAACGTATGGAGAACATCGGCAGGCTTGAATGGCCCTCCGGCGCGCTCGCTGCTGCGGCACTGCTCTGCGTCAGCACCTTGTCGGCTTTAAGCATGCTGATGCTCAGCTCGCCTGCGAGTAACCGCCATGGCGACCAGGCCAGCCCCACCCGCTCGGCCATCACCAGCACACCGCTACCGGTAAACAGCACCGATTCGGCCCTCATCTGTGTCAGCGGATGACCGCTCAAACCGCGAATTCCAATGCTGCCTTTGCTTTGAGATGCGATTGTATCAACCAGCCACTGGCGGCCGCCATCACTGCCCAGCCAGATCCACAGGCCGGCCACTGCAACCAGAGAGATCAACAGCGCAGCCATCATCGTCAGCAACAGGCGCGATCGGATCAAAACACATCTCCGAGCGTCAGGTAGAACTGGAAACGTTTATCCTGCGCCCGTCTGTTCAACGGCAGTGCCAGATCCAGACGCAAGGGGCCGGCAGGCGTGCGCATGATCACACCGAAACCTGCCGACAGCACAGTCGCTGCTGCCCTGCCAATGGCCTGCCACACCTTCGCCGCATCGGCGAACAACAGCGGTGAAAACAGCTCTGCCTCCGGCATCAGGACCAGATCCACCCCACCGTATGTCTTCATCAGCCCGCCGGTGGCCAGTCCATCTGTGCCGACCGGCCCCAGTGAATCGAGCGCATAGCCCCTTGCGCTGGCAGCACCACCGGCAAACTGGCGATAGGTTTTGGGAACCACGCCCTGCAAATTGAGCGTGCGCCCGTAACCTGCGCGAGGCGAGAGCAGCAACCAATCCACCGGCCGGTAGAAGTAGCGCCCGGAGAGATCAAATACAGCCCAGAGCCCAGCACTGTTCACCCGCAGTGGCAGACCAGCACTCATATTCAGGCGCCAGCCGCGCACCGGCACCAGCCCGCCCTGCTCATGTGAGAAACGCACATCCGCGCGGGGGCCGAGTGTAAGCAGGTGTACGCCCGCTTCGCGCACATTTTCAGCCTGCAATGTCAGACGCAGGTAATCCTTGCGCCTGAAATTCCATTGCCAGAAGGGGCCGCCACCAAGCGAGTCATAGAGGCGTCCATCCGTGCTTTTGCGCAAATAGTCCACATTGACGCCAACCTGCTGATCATACACCGGCCACGTGGGCAGTGTCAGCGTGGCACCCGCACCGGAGGTGGTGCGTGAGGTCTGGGCGCGCAGCGCATATTCAATCTTGCCCTGCAACAGACTGCGATCCACCCAGTTGGCTCCCAGCCCCAGCCCTGCATCGGTTGAGTAACCGACATCACCACTCAATTTTCGCCAGCCCGCCTCGCTGACCGTGATACGCAGCGGTACGCGGTTACCGACTGCCTCCTGCATCTGCGGCACAATCATGGCGTGCAGATATCGGGAGTCTTCGGAGAGATGCTGCATCGCATCCTGCAGACGCTGTTGTGTAACGATCTGCCCGGCTTTCAGCTGGCTGATTCTTACTACCAGATCGGCCGTGTACTGCTCAGCACCCTCGACACCGATACTCGCGATAAAAAATAGCGGGCCGGGCGTGACATGCCAGATGATATCGACTTCCCGGCTCTGTTTGTCGGGAATCACAACAGCTTTGGCGAAATCTGCCTGCAGATAGCCGGCATCGCGCCATGCCCAGCGCAGTGCCGATTTGGCCTGCTCATAAGTCTCGCTACGAAAGGCATCGCCTGTATGCGGCAGTGCCACACGGGCGCTGAGCACGGGTGACACTTCGATATGGCGAATGCGCCACATCGCACCTGCATCAACACGCCAGCGCGCCTCGTCCGCCTCAAGCAGAGGCGTAACCTCCGCGTCCAGATATCCCTCACTGCGCAACCATTGACGAATAACTGT
>Ga0210041_1001720_pt1 | contig 20105 bp, 35 predicted proteins | sample CryGeymeta201503_FD_183973 | JGI IMG/M metagenome (GOLD analysis project Ga0210041, IMG submission 183973) | Groundwater microbial communities from Crystal Geyser aquifers in Utah, USA - Crystal Geyser metaG 2015-03 (SPAdes) (version 2) | ecosystem: Environmental > Aquatic > Deep subsurface >... | reverse complement strand
CCCTCCAGTGACGATACTCAGGCATCATCTTGACCCAGACCATCGACTTCATGGTTTGGAACTTTTCCCAACCGATCATCTCAGAGATGAAATGAGTGTTGGTAAATGCCAGCTTGGAGATGCTGGTCCAGATCGAATGATCCATACCAGAAGGACAACGATTCAGAATCTTAGAGTAAACTTCGTCCTGAACAAAGGTGATATCTTCGATGTTCAGTCGATCACCAACTCGTTGCCACTTGTAGACAAGGAATTGTGCTTGCAATTCCGAGGACTTAGCAGACACAAATGCCTCGATCATGGCCGCTTTGGTGGCCGGAATCAAATGAGTCATGAAGTGTTCTTGAATCGTCTCCATGGCTTCACGGATCGACTCGATGGAACACTCACGCATGTTGAGACCTTCCCGGTTTGGGAGAGGCGTCAGGCTGTTCGGTTTGAATCCGATGTAGAGAGCACCGAGCTTTTCAGAGAGGTTCTTGAGTAGACGGTAGTCTTCCATGTACTCATCGTGCTCTGGGATTTCATACTTCACCCCACCATAGACAGCATAGATACCGTTGAACTGCATATCAGAGGTGATGAATTCACCCGGAGCGAGGCTCTCTGCTTCGATCAGTTCAGGATCAGAGCTTTTATCCTCGTAGTGAATATTGATCTTGATTCCCGAAAGGAAGAGGATCTCCTTCAGGTACTCATAGACCTTGAGACGATCACGTTCCCCCTTCAGAGAAACAGTGACCATGAGGCCAGTCTCTTCAGTAGGGACACCTGAGATGATGTGATCGTAGCCGGGACCACCATCATTATCGTCATGGACACGACGCATGATGTACATGTCTTTCGAACCAGCGAAGTGATTCGTGACCATGAAACTCTCATTGTAGGCATAGGGACTTTTAGAACCCAGCCCGAAGCCACCAGTTTGATTGGGATCATCACGCTTGGTGGATGCACCATAGGTACAATAGATCTTGTCGATCATTGCTGGGTCGATACCCGGACCATAATCACGAACGATCAGACCTGTGGTCGCATTGATGTAAACATCAATCGGCTTGTCTTGGCAGTTGCCCATGCGGTGAGCATCCCAAGCGTTGAAACAGATCTCTTGGATCATGGTTCGAAGCGGATTGGCATAGAGTGAAGTCGAGAGCATCGACATCAGGTGAGGATCATCGTTGACGGTGAATTTTCCGGTCTTTCCGGAACCACCAACAAGCACGTCTTTCTGTTCGAATTCGGTGCTGTTCATGACTTCCATGGTTTATCTCCTTGATTTGAAAGAAAAAACCCTCTGCCGCACTACCAGCAGAGGGTTTCTATTCGGACATCTCAGGTTGCCCCGGTATCTCTTGGCCGTTCTCCATTCAGATAGTGAGTCCTTCAGAAGCCTGCCTCACACGGGGGTCCGTCCAACCTGAGAGCCGAATCTCAGATGTTTTCCTGAATCCAGAGACGGAGTTCTTCTGCGGTGCAGGTGCCAACTTTGACATCCCTTACCATACCGTCCTGAAACAGAACCAAAGAAGGAAGAGACCGGATGTTCAGTTCAGTTGCGTACTGTTCCGTTTCTTCCATGTCAGCTTTCAGGAACTCGATGTCACCTTGCATTCGCTGGGACATCTTATCGACCACTGGGCCGAAGTTTTTGCATGGCTGACACCATGCTCCGGTGAAATAGACCACAACAGGATCTATCGACTCACGAACCTTCTCATGGAAGGTAGTATCGTCAACCGTCTTCATTCTTTGATTTCTCCTTGAAGTTTGGTCCATGCTTCGACCACAGAAGCCATGTTGGGAGCCACATAGTTTGGACCCTTGAGAACTTTCCCGTCTTCACGACGATCAGGTTTTCCAGTCTCAGGATTGACCTTTGACATGTTGGACTGATGAACCAGATTGAAAGCCATCGCAATAAGAGGGATGGGGATTTTCAGTTGGTTCGTGACCTCAGAGACAAGCACAGCAGCTTCGTCCAAGATCTTCTGAAGACGTTCGTTGGTCTCTTGATCGACGACTTCGGTAGCGAAGACAGGCATCACATTGTAGAAACCAGCGATGACATAGATCAGATCGGCAAGCTCTTTGAAAAGATCAGCCATATCCAATTCATCTGCTTCGAATTCTGCTTGAAGTTCTTTGGTCTCTTCTGTGATGAGAGTATCAGCCCACCACACAAAGTCTTTGTTGGCGTTCATCACTCGGATGAACCCCCTCTGAAGCTGAAAAAGCTCAGGGGGGAGTTGTTGGGTAAACATGAAGTTTCCTTTCTGGTTTGTGTCACAACCAAGACAAACAAAGTAGTTTGTGTCTCATGAAGGACGATTGATGAGAGACAAAGCGTCCCATTCATGAATCCTGCACAGGTTCCGAAATTGTCGTTTGGTTCCATACCAAGCGTAGTTCCGATCTGTGGTGAGCTTCGTGCCAGAAAGATGAAGATACCGCAAGGGTATGATTTGAGTATCTACAGCGTAGTACAGATCACCCGGTTGAATTAGATCAATACGGGTAATCTGTTTGATGGGTGAAACTGGGAGCATTTGGACCTCTTATGCGATGGATTTGACACCAGCAATCAAAGAAGCAAGGTCCGCAGTTGCCCAAGCAGCAGAGGTATTTGGGTTTGTAGCCCATTCAGTAATTACTGGGTTTCCAAGTTTTGGATTCGCATGTGTGGCTCCAAAATAATCTGTAGAAGCGATTCTCAGATAGTGCTGGACACCAGTAGGACCAGAGATTCCTTTTGTGGCTTTGCTCTTTTGGAAGACACGAATACCAGTTGGAGAAGCAGGACCGGGATATGCTGCAAGATTCCAGTCTTCTTGTTGTTCTGCTGTATTCGAACTGATGAAAGTTCCATCATCGTTGATGATATTGGTATAGTCTCCAACCCATGCTGAATTAGCACCAGCAGCGTCTGCATCCATTGCACAGAGCTTTAGTCCACGAGTGTCTTCGTTGGCTACCATGATCTGACTCAAATAGATATTTCCGTTAGTATCTTGCAAATTCCATTGCATACCACGAACTTTGGTAGCTCCTGTGGTTGAATTAGCATGAGTAGCACTGATGGTTTCAACACCATCTACATAAAGAGTACAGACATCTGTACCACTTGAAACTACTTGCATTCTGATATCCAATGCAATTCTGGTCGTTGACCATGGAACAGCAATTTGAGTGGAAACTCCGCCTTCAAAACTTAGGAGGTTAGTTGTATGGCCTAAAAAAATATTACCATTATTCAAATCACACATAATAGAACGAGAACCATCTGTGAGAATCTGGAAATACATACCATCGGCATTGTGTACAGTCATACTTGTACTGTCTCCATAAACTTCCATGTGAAACCATACATCAGGATGACTTTCGTTATCAGAAGGTCCAATGAAAGCTCCTCCTGAATCGTTAACAAAACGAATAGACTTATCACAGTAGGTTGGATCAAAAGATCCAGCAAGTGTACTATCAGTACCACTACCGAGTTCTGCGGAATTTGTGTAGAAGTTGAGAAAAGCCATCTTACGGTTCCACTACTATGTAGGTTTTTGCGAGACTGATTGTCATACTGTTATGGGTACTACCCACAACTGTGAAGTTTCGATGTTTGGCAATGGTTATACCATTTTGAGCACTTCCAGCAACAGTGTATGTCTTGGCCCTTCCCACACGAATTGACTGGCTAAGAAGCTCAGAGAGATAGCCAAACATGATTGCTGAAAGCATGGTTCTGCTGGTTGAACCACCAGAGTTTGTGAGTTCAAGGTTAGGAGAAGCAGGTAAGTCATTCTGACTTCTCATGGATCCATAGAATCCACTGGTAATCAGAGTAACTGGAATATCTATAGTTGATGGTCCAGTATGTGTAGGACCAGCTATGTTGTTCCAATAGGAAGCAACAATGGATCCTTTTTCAAAAGAACCATTCATTGGGAAAGTGAGACTGACTGTTGTTTGATTCCATCCGGAATCAAAATATGTATTTCCCCAATCAATTGCTTCATTTGGAGTATAAATGGCAACTTGACTACGAACATGAGTAATATTACCTCTGTAAGTAAGTGTTTTTACACCACCAGAATTGACAGTTACTTTCCAGAAACCTGTAACATCATATTGGGTATTACCCCATTGTTTGATTTCTTCAAAAGTAGCATCAGTAATGGATTGAAGATCAATCTTTAGATTACCAAGAGAATCGAAACTACCTTGGATTACCAAAAGATAAACTCCAGCATCTGGAAAAGTCAGATTCGTAGTCGTGTATGCAGAAGTGTAGGTTGTATTGATGGCACTATCTTCAAGCAGCAATGAAGCAAAAGCGGGCCAAGAAGACCCACTTCCAGCACTCATTGCTGCATAACTTACAGAAGAGAGAAGTGCATTCATCATGCGGTCAGGTTCCCGATCAGGTAGTAAGTATTTGCCGTCGTAGCGTCTGGGACAAGCGTAGCAGAGCCATACTGGTCTGCAATGGACAAGTTACCACCAGCACTCAAGATGGTCACTCCTGTGCCTGCTGCGAAGGTCACAGCCCCTGCACCAGTACGGATGAAGGTCACAGGCTGTCCACCTGTCATGCTTGGTTCAACAGTGATTGTCTGAGTCGCTGCATTGTTCATACGACGGATGACGTTTCCAGCAAAGTCACCGTTGACGGTGCTGTATGCTGTGGCAACGATCTCAGTCTGAACCATAGCAGTTGCACCACCTCCACCTGATCCGGGAAGGGTGTCCCCAGTCGGAAGTTGTCTCAGATCCCCATCAATGAGGACGATAGGACGACGCTCAGCCATAGGGACACCCCGTTTTTACGCAAGCAGAATCGGATCTTGAGGATTGAAAAAGAGCGTTGTGGAGTTCAACGCAGTACCAATCCTCTGAACGATATTGCCCGCAGCAGCAGGTGCAACATGGTTGGAAACACCCGGTGTGGTGGAAAGGAAATGCTGACCCGGAGTCAGTCCGGTCAGAACACCATTCAGACCAGCAAAGTAGACTGTGGCAGTAGCACCAGACAGATAGGCTTCGAGAACGAAACCATTTGCAGGTGCAACAGCCGAAGAAGCGTCAGCTTTACGGACTCGCATCACGCCAAGGTCATTGTAGACATTGACGAAATCACCGGCAGCAAGTGCTCCAAATGCTGGCAGAGCAGCAGTTTCAGCACCAATACCAGTTGGCATCATGGTTTGATCGAGACGACCGGACAAGTCCAAGGCAGGGATCTTGTTGGCCTGTCCCGCTCCACCAGTCGCTACTGCTTCGACTTCACGGAAGCCGCCAGCAGCGTCATGTTGAAGGAATTTATCAGGCATGTCTTACACTCCTATGATGGGATAGGGATCAAGGTTGATGGTGGTGGAAGAAATTGCCCAAGCGATACGACGCAGTGGGATTCCAGTTGGAGCAGTTTGCGTAAGCACACCGTCCGTTGTGATGAAAATAGGGGCATTGGGAGTCCAAGACCATCCATTTTCAGTCATAAGGCCCTCTCGAACCACGTTCAAGGGTTCACCTATCACAGTGGCCACTCGATTAACACCAGCATACTTGGATAGGCTGATGGCGTTAGGCTGAACCAAGATACCATCATAGGTAACGGCTCTGTAGGCGTTGATCACAGCCTGAGCGGTGATCTGAACGTCCAGAGTACCGGTAGCAGCCGGGTTGACGTTGAATCCCGTTCCTACGGCAATACGAAGAGGCTCCTGAGCACTCAGAATCAGATTGAAGTCTTCTTGGACTTGTACCTGATCCTGATTGATCACGATCTCATATTGAGGACCGAGAACTTGTTGGATGTTGTAGGGATCGCTCATACCGTGTGATCCTCCTGAACATCAATAACGAAAGTCTGAGACGACACACGTCCTTCAACCGGACGGTCGAACTGGACATCGCATTTCAGTTTTCGGATAGGCCATGCAGCCGTTTGTGCGAAAGGGAGAGAGATCGCAAAGATTCCATTGAGACCATCGACGATGGTAGCATCCAATGTGGAAACTGGTTTGCGAGCATAGGTGACAGCAGAACTGATGGTCCATCCAGTGATATCCACAGGATTCCCTTGGCTGTCTTGTAGGGTCATGGTGATGTTGAAATCATCGCCACGCTTGAAGGGATAAACAACTTCGGTCATGTCCTGTCCTCTGGTTTGAGCTTGGTCAAGCCTGCTTTACCATGTGGACGTTTCCATGACCATATGAATCTGAAAGTCAATAAGAAATGGTAGTGGTGGTTGGATTCGAACCAACGACAACCGGAATCAAAGTCCGGGATTCTACCGCTGAACTACTTCTCAATTTTGGTCGGTGAGGCAGGATTCGAACCTGCGATCTTCTGGTCCCAAACCAGACGACTTAACCAGACTAGCCTACACACCGATCAAAAAACCCTGCCCCATTTCTGGGACAGGGCGTTCTTTACCACATGATTTCAATGAATCAAGGGAGATTACAGATCACCTCCTCCCGTCCAGCGGGAGTAGAGATTTTGGACCCATTGCGGCTGGGGAAGGACGTTCCAGCCGACAATCAGGCCAACCCCCAGTCCCATGAAAAATTCAAACATTCTGCACCTCCTTTTCTCGTGCTTCCACTGTTGCGAAGACTGCGAGGTTCTTCGCTTCCCACAAGCTCCGAAGAGCCAGTGTGTATTCTGCCGAATTTGGCAGATGATCAGTCAGGAAGAGAGCCAGATCGTGAAACGGCTTGCTTGCATCCTGAAGATGAACAGGAAGATGTTCATACCGAAAAAGAGAAGTGACTTTCTCGATACGAGCAGCATAGGTTGGATCTGGCTTTGCTTCAGCAGTGGCCAGTTTTTCGAGATCCCATTTAGCCATTGGTTTCGTCTCCGAATATCTTGGAGGCTTTCACAGTGAATCGTGATACCTCACCTTCGATTTCATCATAGATGACTGCTTGAGCCATCGCTGTTTCCCCATAAGCTGAACCATATTCATCAGGCTCAGACCAGTTGGATGCTTGTTCCCACATCACACCGGGGAATTGCTCGACCTTACGGTGGTGCTTGTCTCCTGTCCAGACAGTGATGTGATCTACATCGGCTATATCTTTGCGATAGCGTTGAAGGAACTGCATCACAAGTCTGTCAGGTTTGATCTTGTCACCATGGTGGCCAAAGAGTGCAACCTTACCAAAGATATGACCCCAGTAAGAGTTGGGATCCATCTCTACGGTTACATTGGGCTGATTGTAATATCGCCATTTGGCACCTTGAAGAAGAGCCAAGTAGGCATCTCCATCATGGTTTCCTCGCTTGATGACGAGACGTACATCAGCAATTTGTGCAGCAATATCAGTGGTGAAAATGACTTGTTCTCCTGTGGTATCCACCACTTTGAAGTGACGAGAGTCAACGTCTAGGATGTGATTTGATTCGTGAGTGGCAGTCATCGGAACCTTACCGTTCGCATGAAGAGTATCACCGTTGTAATAGAGAATGATCTCGTCCACGCCTTCCTTTTCTACATGGTCAAAGAGACGGCAGAGCCAGTCTTGGAGACGTGTCATGGCGATTTGAAGATCCCAGTCACCATAACCAGTCTCAGCACCCCATGCGAAAGCACCAGAATGAAGGTCATTGATGGAAATGAAGGCTTTTTTCACACGTCCTTGGGGACGAGGTTCAGGTGGTGTGAAGAGGATTGGGGGTGTTTCTTTGAACAGATCTGCAATGCGATCCATTCGTTCTTGTTCGTCGATCTGTTTCTTCTTGTCGAAACGGAAAGAATACGTTCGTCCATGTTTGTCTGGTTTCTGACTTTTGACCCATCCAGCATCAGGATGTCCAATAAAACCAAGGTCTTCCATCCCATCTAGGATTGCTTGTTCAGCATCTACTTGGGATTCAAGACGAGATTTATGAAGTTGAATTGACCTGCGGGCTGTTGATTCATTGACTCCAAAATGGTTTGCAACATCTGTGAAGGATGGTTTGCCATTTTGGACCCAATACTCATGATATTTGCTCATGGGGAGTCCTTTCCAAAGTGGTCAGGACTCCCTTATCGTGAGCAGGAGCGAAAGTGAAGATCAATCGTTCTTCATCATCTCTGTACGGATCCATTGCTGAAGATCACGTTGAAGATTTTCGCTCTTCTTGGTTTGGCTCTTGGATAGACCAGAGCGATCACCAGTGATGATAGCCAGCAGTTCCGGATAGGTCAGTGTTACCGATGCACGAGCTTCCTTGTAGGCAGCATACGTGAGCGGAAACTTCTCTTCCACGAAACCAGCAATCACCTTCGCATATGCCTGAATCTCAGGCTGAGCATGGCCATCGTCACGCAACCAGAGAAACTTGAGCATGTTGTTGAGATCCATCTTCCAGACGATCTCCGTGTACATGTTCAAAGGCAGGATGATTCGAGCCATCTCACGGCTGACGCCATACTCCAGAAGGGATTCGTAGGTCTCGAATGCCTGTTCACTGGCACGGTCGATCATCGACTGAATCATGGTTGCTTCAGCGAAGTCAAACTCACCAGAAGAGGCTTGTTTGTTGACCGTATCCTGACGCTTGATGTCCTTGGTTTCAGGGACATACCAGAGCTTGGGCATGACGCTGTAGCGTCCGCTGTACTCATTCAGATTGGCAGTCCTATGACGAACCCACTGACGCATCACGAAGATGGGAAGACGCATCTGGAACTTCATCTCAGCCATCTCGAAAGGAGATGTGTGATGGTTTCGATAGAGGTAGTTGATCAGCCCCTCCGGCGACCGAACAGACCGAGTTCCGCGACCATAAGATAGACGCGCAGCTTCAGCAATTGCCTCATCTGATCCCATGGTATCAACGAGGGCAACATAGCCGTGGTCAAGTACAGGTGTGCTTTCATCAGGTCTCTCCAGCATGTCGATCTCTTCGAGATCATTTGGGTTGATGGTTGGCTGTGGTATTTCTGCAACAGTAGGGATCGACTTCTGTGTGGGAAGACGCCAGTGAAAACCATGGACAGTGGTGAGATTGTGAACGATTTCATCCACTTGACCATAGAGATCAGTGATTTCACCATTGTTGTCGATCTCGTAATTTGCACGAGCCGAAGCACGAGTAATATCCATGGATCCGGTTTCAGGAGGGAGATGTTCGCTCCTATCAACCCAGATCACAGCATCGAACAGAGAGGCATCGTTACAGGCATTCAGTTCGTCTTGACGACGCATACCCACATACATGTCGTAACCACGCTCGAACATGGTCGAGGCAGTCTTGGTCTTGTCGGGTGTGTTGTAGGCAGAAATCATCTGCATCCAGAGTTCACGATGATTCGAGCGATCCTCGAACATCTCTTCGAAGCTGCCATAGACAGCTTTGCCCCATTGATCCCACAGAGCTTCACGACCACAGAATTCTGAAGAACTCATGAATCGCAAGCCGTAGTTGTCCCGAAGATATTCCGCCACGGTGTCTTTTCCGTGGCGGGCATATCCGAGAATCAGGAACTTGGGCCGATTCTCAGCGTAAAGCATCAGCGAAGCTCCCGGATTGCTGCACGAGCATCCTGAAGAGAAGTATCAAGAGTGATGCAGTCTTCATGAGCTTGTTGCAGATGTTCGTTCTGGATCTCCAGTTCTTCAGCCATTTGAACCATGGCTTCACCCTGAAGGATGATGGTTGCCGTGACCATAGGCATGATCATTTCGAGATCATTCTTGGCACGGGAAATGTGCTTTGTTGCCTTGGTGTGGCGAGTACGAGCACGCATGACCTCATCTTGAAGAGCACAGATGACACGAGGGATGTCAGTCCCTTCGAAATTCATCAGGTCGATACGCTGATCTTTCTTCAGAGCCTGAGCAACGATTGCACGAATTTCGAGCATACGTTTCTTCTTGAACTCTTTCGATTCTTGGGTGGAAACAAGTTCCATTGTGGTTTGTGTTTTAGCCATTGAAGCCTCCGTATGTTGGGGGATTTTCACCCCCTCGTCAGGTAAGACCTGTCTGCCGCTCTTAACGACTTTCTCTACGTGTCTCTAACTATTCCCGGTGGCTCCTCCGGGATCCAAATCAAGCCCAGAACTCGACGTATTACGGAATCGAAGCCATTACGATAAGGGGATTGAGACAAAGATCCCCTTGGGGTGACACAGTGCAGAGGGTCAGATGGACCGCCACTGAAGATCATCTGGACCGAGAAACGCCATAGGCATTTCATATCCGATGAAATCAGGGGAATCTGTATCAGTTGCCATAGCAATCTGAGCATGAAGTTCCTCCTCTGTCATTCCGGTTTCACCTTCCTGATACTCTTGGTTCAGGCAGGCAATGAGAACATCGTTGTTGGATGGAAGATTAAACATTTCTTCTGACAATTCAGACAGTTGAAAGTCTCCATCAATCCTCCATAGGACGTAAAAAATCATTGAAACTTGGCCTCCTGTGGTTTGTCTTCTTGATGCTGATACTTGCCTTCGTATTGGGCATGTTCAGCCGTTTGGTGAAAAACCACCTGAGCAATCCCAACACCGGCAGGGATCTCAAGGAGACCGTTCCCGTGGTAGGCAAGCTCAAGTGTGAGGAATCCACACCAACCCGGTTCGATCACTGTGTTGAACACGCTCAGAGCTTGTCTCGCCCATGTGCTTTTGTCGTGAACGATACCGACAAGGTTGGTAGGCATTTGGAATTCCTCTATGGCTGAAGCCAATGAGAAGTGACCATCAGTGACTCGACCATCACAGAAAACGAGGTGACGACCTTGACGATTGTCAAAGGTTACACCTTGTTTGATTCTGATGTCGTATCCTGCTTCACCGAGGCCGAATGATACACCATTCTGCTTCACTTTTTGAGGAACCATATCTTTGATTGGTGCCATGGTGAGGAGTTGATTTCGATTGATGATCATGATTCCTCCGGGAAAGCAGAAGCATCGGTCAGCAGTGCTGCTTCTGTCCAGTTCATTTCACTTCTCCGGGACGACGTACACATCGCCATAGGTGACAGCCTGAAGGTATTGGTTCATGTACTGGTCTTTGTACATGTTCGGATCCGGAACGAACCAGATCGTCTCCCACGTAGGCTTGGGGGGAATGTCTACACAGAGATCTGTGAAGATGACAAGGGCTTCAGGGTTGATTTGTCTGACTCTGTTGTAAACGGGTTGCAGATTCGTACCACCTCCAGCGTTCACCTTGATATTGTCGAGAGTTTCATCCTCACGGAAGACTTTCTCGAACTGAATCCGAGTATCCCAGAGCATCACAGTCATGAGCTTGGGATTCAGTTTTTCTTTCAGGGTCTTAGCAGACCGAAGGAACTGCTGAGCCTGATAGGAAGTGATCGAACCAGACACATCCAGTGCATACACGAGATGAGTCAAACGGTTCTTCCGTCCACGCTTGGGGAACTTTCCCTTCAGACGCAGACCATTCCCTACCTGACGACGAGAGGGACGCATGAACGTCCTCTTGCCGCCAGACAAAGGATCAATCAGCCACTCTTCGAAGATCTCTTCGTAGGTGGCTTCTTTGATGAACACCTGTTTTCTCTCGGTGCGAATCAGTCGGTCTTCACCACCCGGACCACTGCCGGGAGGTTGCATGGCAGCTTGAGTGGCTACCTGATCACGCAGAGCGTCATCTTTTTCCTTCTGATCTTTCACCGAGTCCCCGGTTCCCTCAAGAGCCTCTTTGATCAGGTCTTCAATCTGATCTTTCGAAGGGGTTCCCGAAACAGGTTTGTGGGAACCGGGGTTCTTTTTCCGCTCTTCGTGGATCTTCACGTAGATCTGTTCAGTAGTCATGCCCTTGTAGGCTGGGTCACAGCACGGGTTGATACCACCGAAGTCGGAGTTTTGATGGATAGGGAAGCCATCTTCCTGAAGTGTCAGGTTGATGACGTGATCCCCGGCGATATTATAGGAGTCTGGGTCCAGCCCCTCACCCCGTTCCAAGTGGTTCAGGATGAGGTGCCAGATCTCATGGGCCACAACAGTTTTCTGTTGTTCAGGGACTAGCTTTTCCCAAAAGATGGGATTGAAAAATATGAAACCCATGCCAGCGCAGGCAGTCTCGATACTGGTTGACCAGTAGAACTGAATACTCGTTACATAACGAGACATGCCCACGAATCGTTTATCGGTCAGGAGCATTTCCTGAACGATCACTCTGAATGTGGTATTTGCGTTAGAAAGGGGCGTCTGGATCGGGCCGGACATATTGGCCCCAGCCGTTTGGACCTGAGACGTGTTCTCCATAGGATTTTCCTTTCCCACTCAGAGGGTTTTTTGTTTTTGGTTTCAGTCGGTTACGACCGATTCCTGCGATAGCAGAACCAGAAAAAGAAGTGTCTTCGATGGTGATCTTGCCCTTGGCCATCATGGTCTCAAGGGCATTCTCAGCATCAATACGAGACAGCTTGCCGTCAGCATAAGCTGTGACAATCGTCTCTACTTCCATTTCTGAGACTGGATCTCTTGCATCCACATGGATCTTGAGATCAGCAAAAGAGATTGCCCCCAGAGGAGCCACCTCCTTTCGGGCCTCCTGTTCCTAACAGAGGATCAATGTTTAAACGCTTCCCGATAGAATCGAGCAGCTTCTTGTCACTCGGAGTATTTCCGAAGTAACCCTTGATCTCATTGTAGAACAGAGCAGTGTATTCTCCACCAACACGGTTGACATAGCACATGACTTGATCACGGCTTTGATCATCTGATTCGTTGAAGTATTTGGCGAGGTCCGTCATCATTTTGGCCTTACCAACACCGGTAGTCGGGATCCGACAGGAGTTCGGAGACTGAGCCACTTCCCATGGATAGGGAAGCTGAATCGCTTCGTCATACTCTTCACGGAACTGTTGTGCAGCCAGAGGCCCCACACATGCAGACATCAGTTGGAATGTGATGTCGTCGATGGGCATCATTGGCTTTTCGTTTGGATCGGTATCCATCGGAATACCAGCAGAGTCAGTCTTCTTGGATTTGAAGTTCTTCGCAGCCTGACGCTCATGGTAGTTGATGTGAGCCGAGGCTTTTTCCCATCCACGAGGAGTGGCATAGGTTTCAAGCTCTTCACGATCCTTGTTGTCCACAAAAGCGTAGAGTTTTGTGGGGTTCTTGTCGATGAAGTCGGTAATGGCTTCATTGATATTGCCATCACCTTTGGCCCAGACCATCCAATCTTTGGTGCTGACCTTCATTTCAGCAGGCAGCATTCGAGTGATCAGGGTGTCAGGCAGTTCACGAGCGATAGCACTGTCACTGGCACGGTTGCCAGCAGCCACGACGAGGCATTTCTCATGCAGCTTCTTACCACCCACCATCCGGTCAAGGATGAGGCTGTAAGCAGCAGCAAGCACCTCTTCAGTGGCAGAAGACAGTTCGTCGAGGAACAGCATCCAACCATTGTAGCCGTCAGGAACCTTGTCACCCTCAAGAGGGAAGGTGTCGAACGGCAGATAGGTGGCCTTGCCACTCTTCTGATCACGTTCAGGCAGACCAGTCATATCTTCCGACAGGATCTGCGACAGACGAACGTCGATCATCTTGGCATTGGCATCACGAGCCACCTGATGAACGACTTGGCTTTTCCCGATGGCTGGAGGACCAGCAACATACGGTACTTGGCGAGCACTGAGAGCACGAGTAATGAACTCGTACATTTCAGAAGGGGAGAGTTTGAGAATAGAAGACATGAAACCTTTCCTTTGTTTCAGTTGGGAACCAAAACAAAAGAGTCATGGAAGTTCTTTGATGTGATACCCACGACCCATGCTCATTCTGTTGGTTCTCACCATCATGGTTCCAGCTACCTTTGGATTAGGGTTGATGGAGGAACCAAGGAACAAGCAACCGGCAGGTTGTCTGTCTTTGTCATCTGTGTACCAGATGGTACTTGCTTCTTCGTCGAAGAAGTAATACCTCTCAGGGTGCGCTGTCATAGTCTGTCTCCTTCTGTTGGTCAAAAAATGTACCCCCCACCTGCCGTAGCAGATGGGGGGTTTTTTGTCACGAGAGCGTGTAGTTTGCGTTGAGGATCACTTCCCGAGGGATGATTCCAACTTTTCTCGTCTTCACTTCCTGCTGAGCAACTTGCGAACAGATGTCCGACAGAAGTGTGCTGTCACATATATCAGCGAGAATGTGGTTGTACTGACGCCGTAGATCGTTGCCGTAATTCGGGTGACAACGGAAGCAATCATGAACACACACAAGCTCAAAGCTCTTGAGAGGAAGTGTGGTGATGAGTTCAGCGATGACCACAGGATCAATGAGACCCATTGTGTCATGATGAAGGAAGTCGAGGATACGAACGCTGAGGAAACCAGTTCTCTCATAGTGACTCCATAGCGTTTGAACGATGTCTGCACTTTTGCCATCCTTTCCATTGGCTCCGATCTGGATCAGATCGAGAATTCGTTCGATGTTTTTCGGGTTAAACTGACACCGACGATACATCTCACGGACGATCATGCCGTCAATCGAATGAATCAGATTCGGTCCCAGTCCTTTGTGGAACCGAGGCCGTTCATTGATTGTCTGGACGACATGGTACTCTTTGTCCAAGAAAGTGAATGGAATCATCACCTTATCGGATGTTTCGATGCAGGCATAGAAGTTGTCAGGCAGCACCCAGTCATAGGTTGTGCCATCAATTTCGTCCCACAATTCTTGGATGCCAAGGTTCAAGTCCCAAGCACCCGGTGCCATACGTTCCATGGTGTCATAGAACACATCCACATCTTCTCCGAAGAGAGCCTTGGGCTTTGATCTTGAACCATAGAGAGCAGTCATGATGCACTTCTTCACATCTTTCCGGTCGATCTTCAGACCAGTGTGCATGTGAACGAAGATCTCAGTATATGCGTCGAGGATGTTTTTATCACCTCCACACAGTTTCCATGAGATAGGGCATGACACCAGCAGGCTGAGCAGTTGCAGTCCCGACGATGCGGCGTCGAGGCTGATCATATAGCCTATTTCCTTACCTGCCTGACCATCGAGATAGGCCAGTGAGGCTGCACGCAACCCAATAGGGTTGGATGCTTCTTTGAAGGTATTGGGGTCAGAGAGGTCAATCTCTTCGAAGTGAGCGAGACGCTCGTCCCAACCCTTCTTCTCATAGGCTTTGTCGTGTTTGCACGCGATGTCAGCCATGACGTACTCAGTTCCCGTAAGTTCACGGAACTCTTGAACCTTCAGCATTTTTGTTCTCCTAGAGCTTGTGCCATTTCTTGCACGGTTAAGGGAGCGATGATTCCATAGTGCCACCAGACGTTGATCCAGTAACCTTCTTCATCACGTTGGATCTCGCACCGACTTGCATAAGTCGGAACGAGATATTTCACTGCTGATTCAGCATGTCTTTTGAACAAGAAAATCTCACGGTTTTTCATGACGTGGTTCAGCCCTCCTACGGCTTAACTCTCCTTTGATGATTCGAAGCTGAGCTTGCCAGATGAGAGATGCCATGAGGTAAGGACTCCGGTTAATTTTGTACCGAAGATTCTTCAGCTTCTTGGTTTTGGCTTTTCGCAGTCTGCACCATTGCCCTTCACGGTTGAGGTAACATCCTGCCTGAATACACTCAGAGAAGTCTCGGTATTCAGATGGAGTCAGGCACAGATAGTGCCTGTCTTCATTGGTGTTGTTTGGAGGTGTGATGTGTTCTGGTGCCATCATCAACCTCTGATGTTCAGTCTGAAATAGACCGGTAGGAATGGCGAATTCATTTTCTCTAGTTCGTCGTAGAACAGAGGATGTAATGGAATTCGCCAGCACCTGATTAGCCAAAACAGACTTTCCAGTTGGGAATCTTCCCGTGACTGTTCGGTATCCTGTGCCATAGAGGAAAGCATCCTTCATATGATCAGCAACTTCATCCATGATGAGTAGCTGCACTTGTTTGATGTGATCAGGGAGAGATCCATTCTCCTGCATCGTCTTTCTCCTTGATTACACGATCAATGATGAGATCTGTGGTTTGGTTCAGGATCCTTGCAGCACATTCTTCTCTGCACTCTTCCGAGTCCACGAATGTTTCAGGATCCATGTCAGCGGGGATTTCGATCTCGAAGAATTGCCCGGTGTCGATCACAATCAGTTGTGTCTTCACCGCAGCAGCTTCTTCTTCGAGACGACGGATGTCATCTCCAGTAATCATGCGGAAGTTCCTCCATGAAATTGGGCAATGGCATGAGCCATAAATGCCATGAACATTTGAAAGTCGTTCTGAGATACATCTCCGAAGACAATCAGGGTTTTTGTCTGTCCATTGACGATGATCATGAGAAGAAGATCCACTTGATCAGTCCCACGATCATGAGAACGTAGAACATAATGGACATGATGGCTGTGATCTTTACATAGATCCACATCCAATCAGTTTTGCCTTCGGAGTTGATCTCCTCTTGGCTCTTCAGTTCAGGGAACCTGTTCATCAGAATATCTCCTTTGCTTTCTGACGTGCTTCATCCATATCGACCTCACGGCCACTGGCTTCAGCAGATTGACGATGACGGATCGCAGGGATCCACACTTGCTCAAAGAATTCCTTTGCCTCTTTCAGACCCATTCGAGTCATTTGCCTGATGGTTTTGATCCCGTTCGCTGATCTGTTCCAACAGGTGTTCGATGAAGCTCTCTGCGGTCGAGTCTTCCATACGAATCATGATGGCCATTTTGTCTTTCCTCTTTTTCGAGTCTATCGACGTTTCCATTTTCGAGCAGGTGAGCGTATCTCCATAGCAGGAGAATGACGCACACACTGCTCATTCCGATTACCCCACCCCAGAAGTCTGGGATCATGCTCATCAGGTCAGAGTTTCCTTTCGAGCAAGCTCCAGCACTGCTTTGTTGTAGTCAGTGCCTTGAGAGTTGATGTGATAGCCTACTGCATAGGTACGACCACGACGGTCATACTTGTGAGTCAGCCAGAACTGGTTTCCCAGTGTCATCATGCCCTGCATGACCTCAACCGATGTGTTGTAGAAGACCTCAGCTTGCTTGCGACGCTTGCGAAAGTCTTCAAATCCCTCACCGATCTTTCTCTTCGGGATGATCATGTTACCCTCAGCAGAGGCCACCACGTTCATATTCAGAGTCAGAGCGACTGAGTTTGCACGGTTGATGTGGTCGAGACAGACATCTTCTTCTTTGAAGATATCTGAACCATTGAGGATGATGTGACCACGAGTGTCGATGTATCCACTGCCCATGTTGTTCCGTGTGACTTTCTGAGGTGGAATCACCATCGGAAGTGGGAACTGGTACATGGCCAGAGCATCTTCGACATCTTGTGTGATGCCATACTTCAAAATGAAGCGTTCTTCGTCCATGTCGAAGTCGATGAGATCATCTTCAACGACTTCCATCAGCAGGTGAGCCACCTCTTGAGGTGTTCCCCATTTGGGGCTGAAGAGTCCGACCATGGTGGGAAGATCAGCCTGTTTGTGCAGGTAGATTTGAACCACACAATCGAGCTTGAATGGGTCATCTGTCAGCGGGCCGAACTGATCTCTCAGCACATCGAGCAGTTGATTCTTGTTGTACAACTCCTCCAAGTTTCGCTGAGTTTCGATCATGTTTTCAGCAGTTTCCATAGCCAGTTACCTTTCTGTTTGGTTTAGCCAGTTTGAGGGTATTTTTGAACTTTCAGCATTCAGTCGCTGAACTTTCACTGAACTTTCACTGAACTTTCACTGTTGCTCATCGGCAACAGCCGAGAGGCCGCAAGCGGCCATCCGTCAGACAGGTCAGATTGAGGTTTTCTGAGGCTATCTGTGGTAGAAAAAAGTTGGCCTGACGCTCCAACTTTCGTTGGAACGTCAGACTTTAGTCATGCGAGTTTATCGTAGACCTCATCACCTCATCACCGTCATTCATCGGGATCAGTTTTTTGCTGAACCAAGTTTGTCTATCTGGTTCAAAAGGATGAAGTCCTACCTCACCATCCAGTTGATTCTGGACAGTGAGGTAGGTTGGTGCTGCGTTGAGGGGACGTACCTCATTCAACGCTTGGGTATCAGGGCTGCACCTGCCCATATAGCCTCTTTGTCTTCCGGCTGGCGCTCCGGTTGCTCTTCGGTTGCTCTTCGGTGATCAGCCGAACAGTTGCGATTCGAGATCCGCATCGACGACGGTCGGTGCCGTCTCGACGGTCTCCTGACGACGGTACAGTTGCACCGACAGGTTCAGCGTGACAGCTTCACCTTCCGCGAGGGTGAGACCCTTGTTGCGGATGTGAGCCATCACCTGATTCACAAGGTTGGCCTCGGACGCCCAGTCAGGGTTGGTCGAAGCGTACACCTTGTGGTCCTTCAGGTCGGACACAGCGATGCCACGCGGCAGACGGTTGAACTTCGTCTCGCCTTCGTCACCAGCCTCCGTCTCAACACCGACGTTGATCCACAGGCCAGCGAACTCGTCCTCGTCAGCCGCTGCGTTGCGGGTCTGAATGGTACGCTTGGTTTTCACGGTAAATGCCATCTGAGTTTCTCCTTCATCATGATGGTTTGCGAAGCCTCAACATGAGACTCCACCAGCGCGCTTGCGCGCTTCCGACGGTGACATTCACAGACCGACGGAGCAGAAAAGAGAACGCGGACGAGCCGTTAGGCTCGTTCCGCGCAGGTGTAAGTGCAGGTGTAAGTTGTTGATGTTGTTGATGTGTCTGTCTGGAAGCTCACCTTATGCTGGCTCACCCTCTACCTTGACACCCTCTACCTTGACACCCACTGGCATACACCAGATCTGACGATCCAGTGTGTGCTTGTGTTCGTTGATCCAGTTTGCTGCATCCATGCAGTCTTCACTGGTTTCATACACGCCCAGAGGTACAGCATAGTTCTGGACGTGGTTATCGGTTGCAGATGGTGCGACCATCAGTACGTAGAAGAGAACAACTTCAAACATTTCGTGTCATCCATTTCTTTTCATTCTGGACATTGGTGATGATGCGATCCACTCGCTCTTTCTGGGCTTGATTCAGCCCATCAAAGCCTTGCTGAGCAATGATGAAGATGATCTGGCATAGGTCATTGCCACGTTCGATCTCATATCTCATCAGTTCAGCTTGGTATAGGATTACGTTCTGAAGCTCGTCCTCTTTGGTGCGAGGATCGAGATTCGGTTCAGCGGGTTCCAAGAGCTTCATTGCCATGGTTCAGTCTCTCCAGTTGAAAAAGTTGCATGTCCAACTGAGCGCCTATGGCGTCAACAGTCAGATCGGCAGTCAGATCGAATAGGAACATCCCCACCATGACGGTGAGGATGCTTAGGATAAGATATTGCTGGATCATTGGGTTCTTCCCGGATGTTCTGGGTAGTCGAAGCACATGCAGTAAACTGGTCTTTTCAGTTGCATGACTTCTTCCAGAGTTTCGATTTCTTGGCTCATATCCTCAAGCTCGGACATGAGATCGCCTTGGTCTTCCCATTGGTCTTTCCATTGGTATTCCCAGTTGTCTGGGTCGATCATGTTGCTACAGGCTACCATGTCAGACATCAGTTGAGCATAGATCTCGGGAAGAGTTCTTTCATCCCGGAGTTTTATTATCATGACCATTTTTACGGTCCTTTCCACTAAGGGTTTTCGGTTGAGGTTAGTCTGGGCAGCCTAACTAAAGACTGCCCAGACAGTTGTCAGATAAACTCAACAGTACCGTCAGGGTAGACACGGTACACTCTGCGAGTTGTGCGGATCATTGGACAATTCTCCTCTGCTAAATGGTCCATGAATGCGCTTGCGCATCAGGCTCATTCGAGTTGGAGAGGTCCATCTGGAATTCAGGATAGAAGAAACCGTTAGGTTTCAGTCTGGTTTCAGTCTGGTTTAAGTCAATCTGGAAACAGATGTGGGAAGCACCACATTGCTGTGATGCTCCCCGGTTGGTCAGACGTTGCTCAGACGTTGCGACGTGCGGAACGCTTGGCTTTGCGTGCCTCCATCTTCTGAACGAGGTCGTTGTAGATCGCGGTTGCGTCCTCGTCTTCTTCCAGTTCACGCTTGAGCTTGGCCTGACGTTTAGCAGATTCAGTGGCAACAGTAGCCATGTCTTCTTCCTCGAAGACTGCTGCTCGGTTGTCCACATAAGTGGTTGCAATCGTTACAGTTT
>Ga0210041_1001719_pt1 | contig 20106 bp, 18 predicted proteins | sample CryGeymeta201503_FD_183973 | JGI IMG/M metagenome (GOLD analysis project Ga0210041, IMG submission 183973) | Groundwater microbial communities from Crystal Geyser aquifers in Utah, USA - Crystal Geyser metaG 2015-03 (SPAdes) (version 2) | ecosystem: Environmental > Aquatic > Deep subsurface >... | reverse complement strand
ATATCCATATTTAAAATTTAAATGGTGAATTTATAATTTCTAATCTGAGTTTAATTATAACGCATTACAAATAAAAATTATTTGTGGTACTGACTAACTTTAGGAATTTCAGTCTTCTAATTACCAAAAACAAAATATTTTCTACCTTTGAGTCTGAATTTTTTCCTCTCTTTTCTTTTCGGCTCGGTAGAAAAGTGTTGGAACAAGCACCAGTGTAAGAATCATGGCAAAGCTTAGACCAAACATGATGGCATAAGCCAGAGGACTCCAAAAACCGGAAATGCGTGAGAGAGGTATCATACCCACCACAGTTGTAATAGTTGTTAAAGCAATTGGGCGTAATCGTGATACAGCCGCATCAGCTACTTGATTAATAAGTGTTGTTGAGCCGGTGGTTGAAGCTTTATGGGTAATCAGCGAGTCTAACAGGATGATGGCGTGATTAATAATCACGCCAGAAAGGGCAATTACACCCAAAAGGGAAGTGAATGAAAGCGCTAATCCTGTTACAGTCAAACCAAGGAATACTCCGATAAGCGAGTACGGCACAGCCAAAAGTAGATATAATGAATAACGGATAGAATTGAATGATAAAACCAAGATGCCCAACATAAGCATTAGCCCGACAATTAAGGCCAAGAACATTTCCGTAAATGATTCATTAACATCTTCTGTCTCTCCACCGTAACTGATAGTGACTCCGTTGGGCAGTTCTAATTCATTTTGGTGTTTTTTGAATTCAGTCACGATGTCACCGGCAACTACTTTACCTTCTGTATAAGCAGAAACGGTTACCAGTCTTTTTTTGTCCTCGTGGCTAATGGCAGCATTGGCCGGAGACAGCGATTCTTTGATAACACTACCAAGCGGCACACTGGTGCCGTTAAAGCTTGTGACCTCAAGATTGCGTAGTGCTTCGAGAGTTATTTCTGGGGTGGCGGAAAAGTCAGTCGCTGTTTTATCAACTAGAAGTTTTACTACCACATCAATGTCTTGACCGTTTCTGTTAATGGTGGTGGCGTTGATGCCAAAAACAGCAGAACGTAATAATCCACCAATTGCTGCCGGTGAAACCCCTAGTGTACTTGCTTTGGCTTTGTCAATTGTTAAAACAAATTCGGTAGCATTACTTTTAGTACTAGAAACAATGTCGCGGGTGCCGGCTATTGTGCCCAGTATTTTTTCAGTTCTGTCAGAGGCCAATAGAAGGTCATCCAAGTCATCACCAATAAACTTGATAAAGACAGGTGCTCCAGTGGGTGGCCCATTTTGTTGTTCAGAAATAGTAATCGTCACGTCTTTAATCTCAGTAAATGAATCCCTCAATTCTTTTGCTATCTCGGCACTTGATACTGCTCGTTCTGGTTTAAGATTGACTGTAACGTTTCCAAATTTACCACCTGCGTCCGTACTGCCAGTAAAGAAAGAGCCGGAGCCCACGGTCGAAGTAAATGACTCGATATAATCCTTATCGTAAAGTACTTCCTCTACTGTACGAACAGATAAGTCAGTTTGAGTCACCGGAGTGCCTTGTTTGGTTTCAAGTTCAATAAAAATATAGTCAGCATTATCTGGAGGAAAAAAGATAACCTTTAACATCCCAGAGACAGGAAGTAAGAGAGACATAACCAGTGCCAAGGCCAGACCCCAAATGAGAATATTTTGTTGGAAACGGTTTTTAAGAAAATCAACTAATTTTTCCCGATACCATAGCTGAATCTTTAATGTGTATTCTTCTTGCATTTCTTCGAACTTGTTGGAGTGCGAATTGTTTGTGAGATAAATAGCAATCAAGGGTACCATACCCAAAGCCACGAAAATTGATGCCAACAAAACAAAAATAATGGTGAAGGGGATTGAGGCAATAAATTTACCGACTATACCAGATAGGAAAAACAAGGGGGCAAAAACTGCCACTGACGTCATCGTTCCACCGATAAGTGGCCAGGCATATTCTCTTATAGCTTCTGTGGCCGCCTTATCAACATCACCAAATTTCCTCACTCTGGTATGGATTGCTTCAGTCACCACGATTCCCGAGTCGACCAAAATACCAACTGCCAATATTAGTGAAAAGAGTGAGATAAAGTTAATCGTGTTGCCAGAAAAATATAATCCGATAAAAGCAATCACAAATGACAGTGGAATAGATAGAGCTGCCACCAATGACTCACGCCAGCCGATTGTTAAAAGTAAACACAATACAACCAAAAAGACGGTTTCAAATCCAACCTTAACTAGTTCACTCAAGTCTTTTCGCACTTGCTTACCTTGATCAAAAACAGTTAAAACTTGTGAGTCTTGCAAAATGTTGCCATCACTCTGTAGTTCAGTAAGTCTGGCGAGTACATCATCGGTTACAGTAGTAACGTTCAGTCCTGATTTCTTGTAAATAGAAAGTGTCATTGATGTCTCTGATAACTTTCCATTAACTGAGACTCTGGAAATTGTTGACTGTTTATCGACGGCGTAATTTATAGTTGCCACATCTCGTAGGTAAACAGATGTTCCAGCCATAGTTCCGATTGGTAGATTTTCAATATCGGAAATCTCAGACACCTTTCCTTCAAAACGAACGGCATACTCAATACCAGCAGTCGATATTGTCCCGACTGGCATGGAGGCATCACTTTGTGCAAGTGCAGTAGTGACACTATTAATTCCGAGATTATAAAGACGGAGTAATTCGTCTTTTACAACTACTTGTACTATTCTGGTTCTTGTTCCCGATATAATTACATCAGATACACCACCGATACTTGAAAACTCATCCTCAAGTTTTTCACCAAGTTCAGTAAAAGCTACCGGTGATAAATTGGCCGAGATACCAATAATAAGAATTGGTTGATCAGCCAGGTTAACTTCGGTTACGATAGGATCATTGGCATCGGACGGGAGATTATTTTTGGCCCGATCGACCGCGTCCTTTAAGTTTTGAATTGACTTATCAATGTTTGCCTTGGCATTAAATTCAGCAACTATAGAAGACATTCCGTCACGTGAAGTTGAGGTGAGGTTGTTTAAATCATCAACATTTTCAACAGCATCCTCAATCTTATTGGTAATCAACTTCTCAATCTCAGAAGAAGAGGCGCCTGGATAAATCGTGGTAACAATACCCATTGGAATAATAACTTCAGGCGAAGACTCCTTAGGAATAACAAAAACAGAATAAACTCCCAACGCAATTAAAACGACTATTAGTAAAATACTAAACTGTCGTTTCTTAAGAAAAAATATCCAAAGAAAATGCATACTATTTAATCACCACCTTAACCAGTTGACCGTCTTTAAGACCTCTGGCATCGACTACAATAGTAGTGTCAAGGTTTACACCTTCTTTAACGATGACACTCTCACCATTAATTGCGCCCAATACCACAGGCAAACTCACCAATGCACTTGATGAGGAAACGGTATACAAAACTGGCCCACTACCAGTTAATTTTACTGCCGAAAGCGGTACAGAAATCTCATCAGTGATGTCTTGCGTCTTTGTCTCGAAATCAATTGATACAGTTGAACCATTTTGCAATGAGCTATTGACAGGAACACTAATTTTCAATGCCACCTTACCGGTAGTCGGATCAATTGCGCCTCCAAGAGCATTGATAGTGCCGGTTGTGTTGTTATTAATAGCAACAGAGTCACCAACACTTAATTTAATACTATCTTCGAAGGAAACGGCCGCATTTATCTCAAGTCCATTATTGTTGGCTATGATACCAGCTGCCTGTCCTGGATTGACATAATCGCCAGCTTTTAGATAAAGAGCGTTTACTACTCCACTAATAGGAGTCCGTACCAACGTTCTTTCGTAGTTCGCTTGTGCAGCTCGTAAAGAGCCAAGGGCGATTTTGACTTGAGCACTAGATAATGACTGTTCACCTGATGCGCCAGCCAGTTGGGCCTGCTTTTGTGTGTTGAGTGCGTTTCTAAGTCCGACTTCTGCAGTTTCCAGTGATGAGAGGGTCGTGTTCAAATTTATTCTCTGAGCAACTATAATTGCTTTTTGGGCTTCCACCGTTTGACCTGCGACCAGTTTATCTTGGTTGCTGTCATTTAAAATCCGAACAAGTATGTCGATAATATTTATCAACCTGACGACATTTGTTTTGGCTACAGTTAAAGCAGTATCTAAATCACCATCAACAGTAAGCATGCTCGAAGAAATCTGCCATCTGGATAAAATCTTTTTGTATGATTTCCATTCTTCCCTCAAGAACGACCCCTCACTACCAATCAGAACAACTGTCGGTGCAGATATGTACGGGTCGTCAATGACATTGTTGACTTTATTGTAAAATATATCACTAACTACAGAATACGCTGTCCTTTCCGTACCAAGGGCTGCATTTTTGGCCGATAAAAGAACATTGTCCGCTTGATTTACTCCGACTCCACTCTGAGCGGCGCCGGCGAGAGCTGCTTCATATGCGCCTTGTGCCTGGAGGAGGGAAGCGCTTTGTGAAGCATTTTCGATACGAGCGATAACAGTACCAGCAGACACTGAGCTACCTAGCTTTGTATTGACGACCATAACTCGACCGCCGGCCTCTACCTGCAGTCGAGCTTCGGAAACAGCTTCAACAATACCAATGGTAGAAATAATTGATCCAGAAGCAAGATTTTGAATAGATTGGACAACCACCTCAGGGACAACATCTGTTTCAATTATACTTTGGGCATTTTGGTTATTAAAAAATACAAAATAGGCGACAGTCACCACCACAATGGCATACACTATTAGTACTTGCTTTCGTTCGTGACGGAATTTTATAGAATCTAGGATCAGCTGTACTACATAATCAATTAGATGCGACATAAAAGGAAAATTAAATTAATTTAGCAATAATAACACTAAAAACACGATTTGTCCACAGTAAAATATTCTGCAACAATCAAACACTTATGTTAAAATCCTAACTATATGTTTGGAAAAATAAAAAATTTTGCGATCAAGAAGGTGATTCAATCACAAATGAAGAATGTGCCAGCCGATCAACGGGAAATGATAATGACAATGCTGGAAAAAGACCCAGCCACCTTTGAAAAAATTGCCAAAGAAATGCAGGCCGAATTAAAGTCCAATGGCAATAATCAGATGGCAGCCGCTATGAAAGTATTGCCGAAGTATCAAAAGGAAATTTTATCGGCCATGAGTCCAGAGATGAAGGAAAAATTGATGAAAATGCAAATGGGTACACAAGGACAGTTCAATTCAAATGGAAGTATTAAGAGATAATTTGATTTTAATCAAAGTAATTAACAGAGTGTAGCCAAGTACTATTTCTTTTGCTGTATACTTTATATTATGTTCAAAAAAATACTTGTCATCTGTGGCCATCCAGACAAAAAATCGTTTAGTGGCTCTGTATGTGATCACTACCAATCATGGGCTGAGAGTGCCGGAAACGAAGTAGTGCGAGTCAATATCGGAGACTTAAATTTTGATCCAATTCTTCATAAAGGTTATAAAGAAATTCAAGTTTTAGAGCAGGATCTACTTGACTTACAAGATAAATTTCGAGTTGCGGAGCATATAGTAATTGTTTATCCCAATTGGTGGTGCACCATGCCAGCATTATTAAAGGGACTTTTTGATAGATTTTGGCTCCCTGGTTTTGCTTTTAATTTTAATAAAGAAACAAAAAAATTCGAAAAACACCTTAAGGGAAAAACGGCCAGAGTAATTATTCTTTCCGGTTCATACTCTCCCTTTAAAACTTGGTGGAATTTTGGAGATTTTACTAATGAAATTCAATACGGCATTTTAGAATTTGCAGGGATTAGAACAGCCGTCACACCATTTGGCCCCTGCGACATAGTTGATTCAGCCCGGCGTGAAAAATGGCTACATGAAGTTGAGATTTTGGGTAAGAAGGGGATATAGTATGTCTAAAACCGTACAATAAGTCATGAATGAAAAAATCTGGTACCTGGAACTTATCAAGCCCAACTGGGCACCGCCAGCATGGATATTCGGCCCGGTGTGGAGTGTTTTATACATTATTATTTTTGTATCGTTTGGAACGATTTTTTATAAAGTCTTTAAAGGTGAACTGTCGTACCTGATTGCCTTACCCTTTATCCTGAATTTAATATTTAATTTTGCTTTCACTCCGATTCAGTTTGGCTTACGAAATAATGAATTGGCAGCAGTCGATATCCTACTAGTCCTCGGGACACTAGTCTGGTCACTTTTGGCTATATACCCACACCTTGCTTGGGTATCGTTAGTGAACATACCTTACCTACTCTGGGTAATGTTCGCTACGGTGCTTCAACTAACTGTCACCTACCTAAACTGGTAATTTTTCTGATACACTGGTACTCATGCAACCAATTTCATTTAAACGCGAAGTACTTAATGTTTTATTACGGGTAGGAGCTGTTGTTTTCACAATAGTTTTGTTAATTATCGTTGTGAATTTCAGTTATTCAAGCTTCGGAATGATTAGTGATGGTGAATGCAATATTGCCGTGATGCCAATTGAAGGTGTCATCCTACCTTTTAGTGGTATCACCGCTACCGATGAATTATATATAACACCCGCTACTGTTCGCTCCTTTATCAAAACAGCCGATGAAGAGCTTGGAATTGAAGGAATTATGTTTGAAATCAACTCTCCTGGCGGAACGCCAGTTGCTGCGGAAACAATTGCTGAGGATATAAAGTCCAGCTCTCTGCCCACAGTGGCTTTAATTGGTGATATTGGTGCATCAGGTGGATACATGGTTGCCAGTGCCGCCGATACAATCATTGCTTCGAATATGTCCGAGGTCGGCAGTATCGGCGTCACCATGTCTTATGTCGAAGAATCAACCAAGAACATGGAAGACGGGCTGACATTTGTCTCTCTTTCAACAGGAAAATATAAGGATGCAGGTAATCCAAACAAACCCCTAACCGCCGAAGAGCGTGAATTATTTGAGCGTGACTTAACCTCTATACATAATACATTTGTGGAAATTGTTGCTAATAATCGTAATCTTAGTATTGAAGAAGTGTCTGCTTTGGCTGACGGATCAACAATGCTAGGAAGTCGTGCATTAGAAGCCAAATTAATCGACAGAATTGGTGGTCGCTTTGAAGCAAAAAAAGCATTCGCAGAAAAACTTGGTAAAGAGGAATCAGAAATTATTTTCTGTGAATACTCCCCGATGCTCCAGCTCTTGTAGTTGGACAGATTGCACTTCATAAACTTAAATCAACAAACTTCTGGATTGCTTCGTCGTAAACTCCTCACAAAGATGGCCAGCTCAGCTGTCCGTCGACGACCAAAACTAAAGTTTTGGTCGTCTTTGCGAGTCGCGACGAAGCAATCCACGTCACCAGCCGTCCGCTATAGATGTGAACGAACAGGGTAGGAGACAGTCCATTGGTCTATCGATTCAAGATAAACGGTTGCAAATTCTAGTTTTTATGACATAATCACGATCATGAAAAACTTTAAAGACGGGGGATTTAGAAAAGGAGGAAATGACTTTGGCGGACGGCCAAAGTTTGGTGGTGGAAGTGATCGTGGTGGACGCGACAACAAGCCGGCAGAAATGTTCTCTGCTACCTGTTCAGACTGTGGCAAACCTTGCCAAGTTCCTTTTCATCCTAGCGGTGACCGACCTGTTTACTGTAATGATTGCTTTGCAAAAAAGACTGATGGTCCAATACCGTTCAATCGCAACAATGACCGAGCCGGTGAACATCGCCCTGATAATTTTAGAAGTGACCGACCCGATTTCGCAAAACCACCCCGAGCCGAGCGACCACCACGTCACGACCCGTCACGTGGAGCAGAGAACAACGAACTGATAGAAGTAAAGCGTCAACTAGCAACCATGGTATCTCGCCTTGATCGTATACTTGACCTGATTAACCCACCAACCAAACCAGTCGAGAAAAGCATGACACCAGTGGTCGCTACCGAAGAAGTCGATTTAGTAATGCCAGTAAAATCTGAAAAAAAGGTTGCAGTCAAAAAAGTTTCCAAAAAAGCCGTTACAAAAAAAGTTACCAAATCCAAAAAGAAGTAAAGTAAATTTCTAATCTGTGGGGTCGGACCCCGCAGATTTTATGGTAATAAAAGCAGGCGGTCATGACTGCCTGTTTTTATATGGATGGGAATGGGTGCTTTAACTATGTGCGCAATTGCGTGCTAAGATATATGCATATGATCAAAAAGTTTATCCGAAAGCTTACCATGACCGGTTCAAACAGTTTTACAATTAACGTTCCCAAAGAAATCGTCAAAACCCTAGCGTGGCGCGAACGCCAGAAGCTAGAGGTCACTTTTGACGAAAAGAAAAAAGAGTTCAAAACAAAAGACTGGAAGAAGTAGAAAATAGTCGCTGGCCGTCATTTATATGGCATTTTAATGCCATATCGCCCCAAACCCCCATGTGATACACTGTTTTAATAAAAATGAAGGTGGAGTGGTAACAAATGATGAAATTTTGAAATAAATTGTGAAAGATATCTTTGAAAAATACATTGCTTCAATTTCAAATAAATTCGCAAACGAGGATACAAGCGAAATGGGGTATCGTACTGAATTTGAAGTCTTACTCAAGGGAATTTTTGAGTCAATTAATGTTCAACCCATTGGCCATGATGACAAGGCAAAGGGGGGCAATAAGCCAGATTTTGCAGTTAAAAAGAATGGAATACCAATTTTATATATTGAAGCAAAAGATATTGGAGTTTCTCTAGATAAAGTGGAAAAGTCCGAACAGATGAAAAGATATTTCGGCTATGCGAATCTTGTTCTCACTGACTACACCGAATTCCGATTTTACAGAAATGGTCTTCAATATGAACAACCAATAAAAATTGCTGAGTACGATCTTAAGATCCGTAGAATTAGTGCTCTACCTGAAAATTTTGTACATGTTGCTAAATCTCTACTTGATTTTGCCCAATCCCACAAAGAGCCAATCAAATCTGGGAAACACCTTTCCAAGATCATGGGTGGTAAGGCACAAAGAATCCGTGACAATGTAAAGCAGTTTCTTGCTACCAAATCAGATAAAAATATCGAGTTAGTTCGTGTGTACGAAGCTATCAAAAAGCTTTTAGTACATGACCTAACACATGAATCATTTGCAGATATGTATGCCCAAACTCTCGTGTATGGTTTATTTGTTGCACGTTATCACGATAAGACGCCTAAGGATTTTTCCCGTGCCGAAGCTCGTGATCTAGTACCTAAATCAAATCCACTCCTACAACACTTCTTTGACCACATAGTTGGGCCACACTTTGACGATAGACTCAAATACATCGTTGATGAGTTATGTGTAGTTTTCTCTCATGCAAATGTTGAGGATTTAATGAAGGAATATTTCAAAGATGACCTGTGGGGCAAAACCCATAAAGACCCCGACCCAGTGATTCATTTTTATGAGGACTTCCTTAAAGAATATGATGACGCACTTCGAAAGAAAATGGGCGCCTACTATACACCACTACCAGTTGTCCAGTTTATAGTTCGCTCAGTTGATTACTTGCTAGAAAATGAGTTCGGGCTTGCGGCTGGACTGGCAGACACATCAAAAACAGAAGATGGTATCCATCGTGTTCAAATACTTGATCCTGCCGTTGGAACGGGAACGTTTTTTAGTGATGTGGTGGGAAAAATATACACAAGAATAAAGAAAACAAAACAAGAAGGTCGCTGGCCGACTTATGTACATCACGACCTTCTCCCACGACTCCACGGTTTTGAAATTATGATGACACCATACACAATAGCTCACCTAAAAATGGCCATGGCTTTTGAAAAAACTGGCTTTAAGTACTTTAATCAACGACTTGGTATTTATCTCACCAATGCACTTGATCAAAGTGATAAACAAGAAGATTTACTCTCTTTTGGATTTGCAGAAAGCATTGCTGAAGAATCAAAGAAAGCTTCCGTTATCAAAAATGAAACACCAATAATGGTTGTTGTTGGCAACCCACCATATAGTGTCAGTTCTTCTAACAAAGGTGATTGGATTCAAAATTTAATTAAAGTTTACAAACAAGATTTAAATGAAAAGAAAATAAACCTTGATGATGACTACATAAAATTTATTCGTTTTGCTGAGCATTTTATTGAAAAAAATGAGAATGGCATCATAGCTATGATTACCAACAATTCATTTATAGATGGTATTACGCATAGACAAATGAGAAAGCATCTTCTTGAAACCTTTGACGACATATACATCCTCGATTTGCATGGTAACTCTAAAAAGAAAGAAAAGTCTCCTGATGGCGGAAAAGACGAAAACGTCTTTGATATACAGCAAGGTGTTTCTATAAATATATTTGTAAAAAAGGATAAAGACAAAAAAGCCCTTGCTACGGTACATCATTCGGAATTGTATGGTAATCGTGTAACAAAATTTGAATTTTTAAATGAAAATGATCTTGATACTATTAAGTGGAAAACGCTCAGCTATTCTGCACCGAATTACTTTTTTATTCCAGTGAACAACGATGCTATTAATGAATATAATAATGGGTTTAAGATTGACAATCTTATGTCACTTTATAATTCTGGCATTCAAACAAAAAGAGACTCTTTTACAATTCATTTTACCAAAACAGAGCTCCAAAATGTTATCGAAGATTTAGAGAATAAGTTAGGTATCGAAGAAATACGTAGCAAATACGGCCTGGCAAAAGATGGGCGCGACTGGTCTATACAGTGGGCAAAAGATGACTTACTTAAGGGGTATGAAATTGTCGATATCTTGTATCGCCCATTTGATGTTAGAAAGACAGTTTATTCAGACAGATCTAAAGGATTTCTAGCTTATCCACGACAAAAAACCTCAAGGAATTTTATAGGTAAGAAAAATTTAGGATTACTGACAGTAAGACAACAAAGTACATTTCCATTTCAACATATTTTAGTATCGGACAAAATTGTTGAGAGTGGGATGATCTCATTGCAGACTAAGGAGTGGGGCTATCAATTTCCTCTGTATATTTATTTGAATGATGGTACAAAAATACCAAACCTTGAAAAAGAAATATGGCAGAAATTTGACGTAGTTGTTGGAAAAACTGAACCAGAGGATATCTTGGATTATATATATGCTGTACTTCACTCACCAAAATACAGAGAAAAGTACAAAGAATTTCTAAAGATAGATTTTCCACGTATTCCATATCCAGAAGATAAAGAAAAATTCCAGTCACTTGTTGCTTTCGGTAAAGAATTACGAGAACTACACTTGCTGGAGTCACCTAAAGTAAATCAATATATCACCTCATACCCTGTAACTGGTTCAAACGAGGTCGAAAAAATAACATACAAAAATGACCGTGTGTTTATTAACGACGAGCAATACTTCGGCGATGTGCCCAAAATTGCATGGAATTTCTACATTGGAGGATACCAACCAATGCAAAAGTGGTTGAAAGACCGAAAAGGTCGTGCACTCACAAATGAAGATATTGAACACTACCAAAAAGTTATCATAGCTCTTGTAGAAACAGATAGAATCATGAAGGAAATAGATAAAATAATATGAATGATAAAGGTATAGAAAGTAAGATCATATCTTTTTTAAAGGCTAATCCTGGAAGTAAGGCCAGTGTCATTGCCAGAGAGTTGGGTTCTGATAAAAAAGAAATTAACCGAATCATATATGGAAAATTACGTGAAAAATGTAGACAGGATTCGTTTTATACTTGTATTTAACTAAGTATTTACCCTATAAACCCATTCAACAATTCTAAATATTGTTGTTGGGTGCTTGTGGGGATGTTTTTGTGGTGAAGGGGGGGTGGAGGTTTAATTTATGGCTTTGCTTGTATTTCGTCTATGCAAGTTTTCATTTATTTCTAAAATAATGGCTTAAAATTGAAAAGTTGAAACAACAAATACCCCAGTTTACCCTTCATCGTCAACGTATTATACGGTAATAACTTCAGTGCGAAGCACACTTGACACTAAAGTGTAGTTTGGTGTAAGATGTAGTTAACGCTAAATCATATGTCTGCAAACAAAGATAAAATAAAAGAGTATATAAGTGACCAAGTAGCCCAAGCTGATTTTCGCGCTCAGGGGTATGTTTTTGATGCTCATAATAAGAAGCGATTAAATCGTAATATTTTTCTTCGTCTACAAGCGCATTTGGATAAATTCTTAGAAGGAAATAAGGCATATCGTTGGATAGCTCTCACTGGTCTACGTGGTGCTGGTAAGACAACTGTTATGTACCAGCTTTATCACGCTAAGAAAAATATTGATGCCTATTCGCTTATTCTGCCAGTTGATGAAATTGTAGAAACATTGGGGAGTAACCTATCTGAAATCCTGTCAGTATTTGAGGAAGTTATTAATAGACCGCTTTCAAATTTGGACAAGCCGCTTTTGTTGTTCTTGGACGAAGTTCAGTACGATAGTAAATGGGGTGTAACACTAAAAGCTTTGTATGATCGTGCTGATAATGTATTTATATTTTCGACTGGTTCAGCAGCCGTTTTAGTCAATACAAATTCAGATGTCGCCCGTAGAGCTATTTTTGAAAAAATGTACCCGCTGTCATTTACTGAGTTCATAAAAATAAAAAAGCAGAAAGTTGAGATAAAGGGTTTGGCAAAAGATTTGAGAGAGGCTGTATTTGAAGCTGGTACTGCCTTAGAAGCATTTACGTCTATATCATTATTGCAAAGTAAGATTGATAGATACTATTTAGACATAGGCAGATTAGAGTTTGAGAGTTATTTACACTACGGCTCGTTACCTTTTATGATTGCCCTTGATAATGAAGCTATTGTGTATGATCAAATACATAAATCTTTAGATCGAGTAGTAAATAAGGATATTCCTCAAATGCAGTCCATGACACGAGACATCATAAGTAAGATACCTGCAATTTTATATGCTATTGCTGATATGGACGCTTTGAATTTTTCTACTATGGCTACAAAGTTTGGTATATCACGCCCAAAGGTCTCAGAGATATTTTCTGTGCTAGAAGAAGCGGAGGTTTTGCATCGAATATATCCACATGGTTCACACTTCAAGCAGGTTACCCAGAAACCATCGAAATATTTATTTTCATCACCGGCCTTCCGAGCAATGTATTACAAAACTATAGGTAATACGATAACTGAACAAAATGCTCGGGGTAAATTATTAGAAGATCTAGTGTCTATGTATTTATATCGAATTTTTGATAAGAAACCGATGTATTCTTTAACCTACGATAGTGCTCAAGGTGGCGCTGATTTTATTGTTGGAGTTGGTGATAAAAAAATAGTCATTGAGGTTGGTAGTAATAAGACTGAGTACAGGCAGGTGGTAAAGACTTCTCAAAAAGTTACACCAGCATACAGTATTATTTTGTCTGAAGAAGGTAATTTAGAGTATAATGAAGAGGCAAATGCGCTAAAAATTCCCCTAAAATATTTTTTACTTACATAATATGCCTCCAAGGCAACAAAATTTAAAGAAAGTATATATGGGGATACGCCCGTTATTTCTAGAATTTTTGTAGAAAAGGTAGAAAAGACGACGTAAACAATAAAATCCAGAAACTTGTGGTGTAGTTCGCCGGGGAAATGGGGTGGTCGTTATCTATGCTGGAATTTAACTTATAAACCCATTCAGCAATTTCAAATATTGCTGTTCGGTGCTTGCGGAAATGTTTTTGTGGTGAAGGGGCGCCACCTTTCCTTTGTTTTTTTTGTGATATTTGTGAGTGGCTGATTTGTTAATAATAAACAAATAAGTCTGACGGGTGGGGATTCCTAAAAAAGAATCCTCTACCTGTCAGACAAAGAAGTTGGGCCGTGCAGTGCTGGACCGTGTTGGACTGATTCCATTTATACCAAGCGCAGGTTATTTTTTCTGATGGCGTAAAGAGAAGTCATGTCGGCCCATGCTCTCGGAGGGTCGGCTTTGTAAAGATCATGGTAGACAGTGACGGTGTCGTGGACACCGAGGTGGTCTGTCACCCCTTTCCAGGCGAGCAGTATCGGCGGTATGAACTTGTTGAAGTAGTCCATGCAATCGTTGAAATATTGCTCACGACTGTAGTACCAATGTATCTGTTGCACAGCCATAATTGGCCCCGGTGCGACAACCCGTCGTTCAGGGTAGCTCAAGACCAGACGCCAGAGTCGAGTGTATTCCTCGACCAATTCGCAGAGAAGTCGTTCATTGCCTTTATGACTGGGGTACTGTGTCAATAATTCCACCTCCAGCCGTCCTTTGTTGAGATTCGGCGGGGCATAGGTTGGTAAGTTTTTACTCATGTCGTCTTCCTCCCTCGCTATTTTCAATCTATTTAAAATTTAACTCACTTGATGATATATGGCAAATGGCACAGATTCATAAGTTTGCTCGTACTTCCTTATGTCAGATTATCAACACACAGAGTCATAAATATGACACTGTGTGTGGTATGATTTTGGTATGACAACAATCTATTCTTCTTTTCTAAAGGACTTGCGCGAACAGCGTGGACTATCTCAGGCGGAGGTGGCAACGATGATTAAAATGTCGCGACCTTCTTATATAGCTGTTGAAAAAGGTACCAAGGAACTTTCTCTCAGCGAAGCTGTGGCGACAGTTAAATTTTTTGGTATAACACTAGATGAGCTATTACGAGTACAAACTCCCAGTGTAACTAAGTACAAGCAAATGCTACTGGCATTTTTGAGAGAGGCCAAAAACGACAATCAAGTATTAAAAAAGACAAAGCTTGCCAAGCTTCTCTATTTGGCAGATTTTTCTTGGTATTTCCTTCACCACAAAAGCATGAGTGGCATGATGTATCGTAAGGTTGATTTTGGTCCGGTGTCAGATGCCTATTTTCGACTACTGGATGAAATGGAGCAACAGGGTGAGTTGAATATTATACAAGTAATACGTGACGACTATCACATGTACGAGATAGAAGAAACCCGTGCCTCCAAAAAAATCAAACTAGACCAGCTAACTAAGGACGAGCTAAAACATATTACTAAAATTTGGAAAAAATGGGCTGATGCTAATACAGCGGAGATTGTGGCTTTTACTCACAAACAGCTACCTTATGTCTTTGCTAAGGATAACGAGTTTGTTTCTTATGAAGTTTTTACTCAGGAAAACCCGAGTGAGATTTATTAATTCTAGTCACGAATCGTCACTGTCATTCCTAGATCAGCCCAGATATATATTTTTTTAGCGATGTCGGGAGGAAGATTGACGCAACCATGTGACCATGGCTTACCAAATGAATTGTGCCAATAAGCACCGTGGATTACGGCACCCTGTTTTGTAAAATAAAGATTCCAAGGGACGCCAGGGAGGTCATAATATTGATCGCTAATACCAGGAATTGGCCCCTGCATGTAGCGAGTTGGGGTTTTCATAAAAACCGTAAAAGTGCCGCGGGGTGTTGGAGTAAGGAGAAGACCAGTTGAAACAGGAGTTTCTAAAAATAATTCTTCACCTTCGTAGGCATAGAGTATCTGCTCACTACGGTCGACAATAATACTTTTGCTACTTTGAGTGGTTGATGCGTCTGCATAAAGCTGTCCAATATCGGAGTTGATTTCACCATACTCTGCAGGAACAAACCAAGGCAGGGTGAGACGTTCTCCATAACGCAAATCTTCATCAAAAGTAACACTATACCAAAGGGTGCTATTAGGTGCAGTTATTGTGTCTTTAATTAATAACACCATTCCAATTCTTAGAGTTGCCCGTACACTGCTACTGGTGGTGGCTGAAGCATAGGCATGGGCACAAGTTTTTTCTACTACAGTTCCGCAACCGTTGGTTATCGTTAGGTAGGAATGAAGTTCAGATGGATTAGACTTATCGAGTGAATTTTGTGAGTATTCATTGATATAAGGGAGGGTCTTTAACGGTTCTTTAGGAATCACATCTTGAACGACTCCTGTCTCTAAAAATTCATTAGAAGATAAATCAATACTAGCAACGAACGTTTCCGAAGATAAGTCGGAGTGTGAAAAAAGGAAATAGAAAATTGCCAAAATACTAAAGACAAATATAAATATGAAAATACCAGTTCGCATTTTATAGTTAAACTAAGGTTATCATACTTGTCTGTGCAAAATATTTAAATTTGTTGGTAGTTTGAAGATATGGTAATGGTATCGGCTACACTTTGTTTACAAGTTAGAAATCTCAGCAAAAAGAGACGACGACATGGATTGCTCCGCCCAGACTCGCAAAGACGCTTCACGTTCATCACTATCCGTCTTCGCGAGCTTGCGAAGCGATCCATGTAATCGTTCGTGACCTGCCTGCGCAGGCAGGCAATCTAGGGGCTGATTAGAATCTCTGTAACAACAAAGGTTGAACAATTTGCTATACTGTTAAAATCAAAAATTATGACAACCCAACCAAATAATCCACTTTATGGCATCACCCTAAAAGCGCAAGTTGAGGGGTTGGTTGAAAGATATGGTTGGGAGAAGCTCGGTCAACGAATTGCTATCAAATGTTTTATTGATAAACCCAGCGTCTCATCGAGCTTGATCTTCCTTCGCAAAACCCCCTGGGCAAGAACAAAAGTAGAACGCCTCTACCTACAAACCCGTAGCCCTAAGAAAAATAAATAATGGTTGATACTGAAATTAATACTCGGTATCTTTCTAAATAGCACCATATCTGCTAAGCTAGCGAACATATGTCTCTATCAGTCGGAATTGTTGGGTTGCCAAATGTCGGGAAATCGACGCTTTTTAATGCGCTTACAAAAAACTCGGTGCCGATGGAAAATTATCCATTTTGTACCATTGACCCAACTGTGGGGATAGTGGCTGTACCTGATGGGCGGTTGGCTACTCTGGCCGGAATCTCTGGTACCGACATTATTATCCCAGCCATTGTGGAATTTGTTGATATCGCTGGACTTGTAAAGGGTGCCTCAGCTGGTGAAGGTCTAGGAAACAAATTCTTGGCCAACATTCGCGAGACCGATATGATTGCCGAAGTTGTTCGTATTTTTGAAGATAGTGATATTCACCATGTCTCCGGGCAGGTAGACCCACTAGGTGATATCGAGGTGATAAATCTGGAATTGATTTTGGCTGACGCCGAGACAGTAGCCAAACGTTTGAATAATGTTGAGCGTGACGCCAAACGTGGAGACAAGGATGCAATTGTTGAGCGTGATGTTTTGGCACGAATGTTGCCACATCTCGAAGCTGGATATCTGGCCAATCAGCTTGAAATGAACGAAGCGGAAGTCAAGGCGGTCAAAAGTATTCACCTCCTGAGCATGAAGCCGTTTTTGTATATTTGCAATAAGAAAACTGATGCCTTTAATCTCGATGAACAAAATGACGATCGTTGGCAATCATTGCTTGAGTTTTTTGAAAACACTAATAGCGAATACGTGCTGGTTGACGCAGGGATGGAGCACGAGCTCAAGGATCTTTCTGATGATGAAAAAAATGAATTTCGTCGCGAATATGGAGCGCAGGATAGTGGGGTAGGGACACTTATTCGCGCCTGTTACGATCGTCTCGGATTGATGTCTTATTTTACCACTGGAGAAAAAGAGACTCGCGCCTGGACAGTGCCTATCGGTAGTACCGGACCAAAGGCGGCCGCTGCCATCCATACAGATTTTGAAAAGAAATATATTCGCGCCCAAGTGGTCACCTTTGAGGATTTAGTATCAGCTGGTTCAAAAGTAACTGCCAAAGAGCTAGGAAAGGTGCGCACCGAGGGAAAGGAATACATTGTCAAAGATGGAGACGTGATTGAGTTCATGATTTAAAAATATGAAGACGGACGACGTGGATTGCTCAGCTCTGACTCGCAAAGACGGACGGTGACGGACGTGGGTTGCTTCGTTCATTTGTATTAGCATACAGATTTCACTCACTCGGTCATAAAAATAAAACTACACTACGTTACGTCTTATTTTTACGACACTCGTTCGTTTATCTGTAGGGGATGACGGGGCGATCTAGGGTGTCATAAATTACTTTTAATTAGGGGTTAAACCCCTAAGTCTAGCTTCCTTCCATTGGCGGATTGGCGCGTTGAACCGGGCTGACGATATTTGGCTTCCACTCAGCTGTTATTTCTTCGTGTTCCTTTTCGTACTCGCTGATTTGATGGGTGAGGTATTGTTGGAGACGTTTGGCGTGCTGTGGAGTAAGAGAATAAATCGTGCCTTGATTTCCAGAACTGATACCCATTACGAAAAACTCTGGTGTGAAGGCGATATTGATACTTTCGGCAAATAATTTCGGGGCGTTTTTTAAGTCATCTGGTTTCATATTTATTCATTATAACGCTGAATGTCTAAATGTGATAGTAAAGAACCCCGTCCCAGAGGGACGGGGCATTCGCCAGCGTCTCTCTGGGACGAACCGGGGGTTCTTTTCTGTATGGGTGTCTTCTTAACAGAAGCTGTATACCTTGTCGCTACTTTCTCGCTTCACTCGAAAGATAGTTGGCAAAGTCTTGCGAAGTGCAAGAATTTTTATTAGGGATAAAAAATTCTATGTATGAAAAATATAATCGCTACGCCATTATTTTACATAACATTAAGTCACTTCTCCGCTTACAGCGGCGGTACACTTTATCAATATTTCTTTCAGAAATATTAGGTAAAGTCTTGCGAAATGACATTAAGTCACTTCTCACCCGCCGGCGACTCATTTTTCAATGTTGCATTCATCCCCAGGGTGAAGAAATGCTGGGAGCATTTCTGCAAGACTTGTTGAGATATTTTGTGAGGTAACGAAACAAAATGTCCAACAAGTAGACAGCACCTGTAAGGTGAACCCTGGGGCATTCTGCAACAATTACAGTAAACAGCAACTTTACTTTGAAAACAGGAGTATAATATTATTATATGGAAAAAAATACAGCCAAGCACTTTGTGCTACAACTTGGATCACTTATTAGTTTATATTTGTCCTTATCATTTTTAATTACACTTTTATTTGGAATAATTAATCTCACGTTCCCTAATGCCAGTGAGGGTTATTGGGTTATCGAGAGCGCCAGTAATAATGTTCGTCTCGGTATCGCAATGGTGATAGTGTTCTTTCCAACTTATATTATGCTTACCAGAGCAGTAAACCGCACCAGGCGCACTGACACAGACCACGCTTATTTGTCATTAACTAAGTGGTTAATTTATCTTTCACTCCTGGTTGGCGGTGGAATTTTGCTTGGTGATTTAGCTGTTGTCATTATGACTTTTCTCAATGGTGACATAACCATACGCTTTATCTTAAAGGCCGTCACTATGTTGGTTATCATCGGCTTTGCCTTTTATTATTATCTTCTCGACGCCCAGGGATATTGGATAGAGAACGAGAAGAGATCAGTTAGTTATGGAGTTGTCGTTGCAATCATTGTTTTAGCTGTGATTATATTTGGATTCTTTCACATTGCCACCCCGGGCACTGTTGCTGCCATGAAATTGGATGAAAAACAAATTCAGGACTTGCAACAAATCCAATGGAAAATAGAATCAGTAATCAGCACTACTTCGGCAGTACCAGCGACTCTGGAAGATGCTTTCGTAGGGTTTGACATACCAGTAGCTCCAGCGGGACGAGATGATTATACTTATCAAGTCACCGACGTTGGATTCCAACTTTGTGCCACATTCTCGCAGACCAGTGAGGTACAAGTGGTTGTGGACATTTATGCCAATCCAGTTGATTTAACTAGACCGGTTAAAAATGCCGACAGTTGGCAATACAAGGCCGGACGTTACTGCTTTGAACGAATCATAAAGTAGTATAATTTAGTCTGAGTGTTAAGGCCGGCGCCATGCACCGGCCTTAACTTTTTACATACCATAAAACTCATGGCATACTAATGAATATATTATTTATTTTCCAGTAAGTGTTTGGCTGAATATGCATAAAAAAATCAATCACCAAGAAATTGAAGCAAAGTGGCAAAAAGAATGGGCTGAAAGCAAGATATATCGCACTACCGAAAATCCAGATAAACCCAAGGCATTTGTGCTGGATATGTTTCCTTATCCATCGGGAGAAGGTCTCCATGTTGGACATCCCAAGGGATACATCGCCACTGACATCTATTCTCGTTTCAAACGCATGACGGGACATGAAGTACTTCACCCAATGGGATGGGATGCTTTTGG
>Ga0210041_1001684_pt1 | contig 20405 bp, 23 predicted proteins | sample CryGeymeta201503_FD_183973 | JGI IMG/M metagenome (GOLD analysis project Ga0210041, IMG submission 183973) | Groundwater microbial communities from Crystal Geyser aquifers in Utah, USA - Crystal Geyser metaG 2015-03 (SPAdes) (version 2) | ecosystem: Environmental > Aquatic > Deep subsurface >... | reverse complement strand
AGAGGGTAGTCAGCATTTCGGCGGCGAGCTCGTCCGCCTTGACAAGCTTGACGAGCTCATCTTGAGTCGCGGCTTCCCAAGGGAAGTTCTCCCCGGTCAAAGAGACCCGTTCTTCAGCCATCGCGTGGAATTCTGACCACTTTTCGCTGAGTTCTTGGGTGGCTTTTCGAAGAGAAAGCATGAAAAGGGCCATGTCGGCGAGTTTCTGGGCGCCGGAATCCGAGCCGGAGGAAGCGTCTTCAAACAAACAGTCCATTTTGTTAGCAGGGGAAAATTTTATGCCGACGCGCGATTCTTATCAAATAAGAATTTAGAGGGAACCCGCTTAGAGGATGCGGACAGAAAGTTCGGCGCCGTTTTGGACGATGACCTCGACTTTGTTGAAAATGACGACGGCTTCAGTGACGGCGGCGTTTGTGACGGTCGAAGTTACGAGGAGATTTGCGGATTGGGAAACGTAGAAGGTTCCGCCAATTTCGCCAGCAGCGATGGAGTTGGAGACTTGGGGAGTGAAGGGAATCGTATTCACGTTAAGGGTGGCGAGACCCGCCCCATCCACGTGGCCAGCGCCGGCGAAAAACGCGCGGAAAAACGCGGCCGGGAAAGCAACGCCAAAAGCGGGGTAGGGTTGAGAGTCGGCGCGGAGGGTGATAGTGTCTTGAGCGGCGGCCACGGGAACGAAGGCGACGAGGGCGGAGCCGGTTCCGACGCGGGAATAAGTGAAAAGACCGGTACACAAACCGGTAGATTGGGCGAGATTAATCTCGTACTGTCCACCGGCGTTAACACCACCAGGAATAGCGACCACAGTGGCGGTGGGGACAACGGCGCGGGTCATAACTGGGCCGTTCAAAAACTTGGTGGCAATAGCCGAATTGATTGCGCTGGCGGCCTTGAAGCCGGAGAAAATCAATTGGGTCGATTGGACAGAAAGGTCGGCGGCGGCACCAGCTGTGACGACGTCGCTGGCCAAGCTCCATTGGATGGAAAACTCCATGTTGGCTTGGAGGGCGCGAAGCCAAGCGCAGCGGTTGGAAACTGGGCATTGGAGAGGGATGTAAACGGTGGAGCTAGCGCCGGCAGCCAAAACGAGGGGAAGAGGTTGGTAATTGGCAGGGTTGATGAGCATGAGTGGGCCGGCCATGGCGAGTTGGGTATCGCTCATTTGGGAGAAAATCCAAGCCAAATTTGCCTCTGAAAGGTAGGTTAAATTTACGCTTGATGTAAACCGGAAATTCATCGAACGAATTAACATAGCGGCATAAGAACCGACGGTCAAGGGGGCGGCTCCGGTATTTTGGAGGGTGATTGAAAGGATCACTCCGTATTTTCCTAGGAAATCTGCATTCACGGCAGACGGTACCACTTGGTACTGGGTCTGGGCGCCCGGGATTTGAATGGGATTGGTCGGGCCGGAGGTTTGGCTGGAAACGGAAAAAGCGCGGGTTCCAGCTTGGAAGGCTCCTTGGCCGGCGTGGATATTGTATCGGAGGGAGCCGAGGGATTTCTGTTGGAGGGTCACGGGGGCGACGATTTCGGTGGCAGTGGGGTCACCTTGCGAGAGAAGAGTGGCTTCCATTTTAAGAAGAAGAAAATTTCGCGAGAAACGTGAAGCACGAGGATTTTGGCATTAAGCTAAATGTGCAAAGCTCCCACGCAGTTGATCTTGGTGAACAGCAAAGACCGAATTTCGGGCACAATCGAGGCGGGGACTTTCCTCTTGACGATGCCGATGACGAGAATCGGGAAAATCCGCTTGGAAAACTTCGCCCTGCTGAACTCTTTCTACGCCTTGACCTCCACGAATAACCAATTTCTGGTGACGGAAACTCTCGGGCTCAGCGCCACGATTACCATTCCGCCGGGCACCTACGACACGGCGACGTTCGCCGCCGCCATCCAAGCCGCAATGAACGCCGCGGGCTTGGGCAACACTTACACGGCGGCAGTTTCCCAAACAAACTTGATTTTGACAATCACCGCGACAGGAGGGGCTCTGGACACTTTCAGCTTGAGCTGGCCGGCGAACGGGGCTAACTACCCGATGGGGTGGGGCTTGACGACCCCGGCCCCGACGGCGGCTGCCCTGAGCCAAACCTCCCCCTTCACGGTCGGCCTCTCGAACTTGAACAAGCTCCTAATCCGAATCAACACGCAATCGGGCGGCGGAAGTTTGTGGTCGACGGCGGCGGTGAACGCCAACTTCGCGGTTGACGTGGATGTGGATTTCGGTTCGGTTTTCAGCTACCGACCCCCAGTGGAAACCTTCAACTGCCAAAAGTTCTCCCCTCCAATCGACTCCCGTTCCCTGGGCGTGGAGCTAATCGACGCGAGCACGGGCCAGCGGGTGAACACGAACGGGCAGGAGTGGCAGCTAGAGCTCGCCCTCTGGCCGGAATGCGACTGCGAATAAAAAACCGCGCTGTAAATGAGCGCGGACGACATCACGACTTTCCGGGTGCTGAAGAAGCGGAAGAAGGAAGAGACTCCCCCTAAGGAGAGCCAGTGGTTCTTGACGGTGAACAGCAACCGGACTTTTGAAGAATTGGGAGAGGAAGGGAGGCGGGATTTCGAAGAGAAGATGAAGAAGCTGTGGTCGAAGCCGTTCGCCCTCCTCAAAGTCCCCCCGAACTCTTCGGAGGGCGTCGGCCCTTTCCACCAGCCCCCCCGAGAGAAAATCGTATCGGTGGACTGCGAAATCGCCTTCGAAGTCGGGGAGAAACACTCCCGGGTCCACATGCACGGACGGCTGACGGTCATCCACCGGACCCGGGTCCAGCTGAACCTGGCCCTTATCCACTCGATTTTGGCGGAAATGATGGGGGTGGACAGCAGCGGCAACCCAGGGATTTTCTTCAAAGCCCGGTGGGTGCAGTCGGCGGAAACCCAGAGAATTGAAAATTACTTGACCAAGCCCAACCCGGAAAAATTCTCCTTCCACGAATAAACCAATTTTTCACACTTCGTGTGAAAATAACCGAGATTTAATAGCCTCTGAACTTTATCCGCTCTTTTCTCTCCCTCTCGACCTGAGCAGCCTCCTTTTTATTCGCCACCACTTCCACCAAGTCGTAAAGCTCCGGGTCTTGGATTTCGTCGACCATGATTTCTTGTAAACTAATTTCGCCTTTTCCTTGGATAATAGAGTTAATAGCGGAAAGCGCGAGATAAGCTATATCGTGAGATTCTGGGATGACCGTATTTTTCACAAAATTATCCCTAGGAATCAGAGTTTGCCACAAACCCCAGAAGTAAGCGTAGTATATGACAGCCTTCCCTTTCTCTTCTTTACTTCTGTTTTCATCCGTCATGATTGTCTCGCAGCGGCTGGCTAAGCGAGAAATCATCAGGCGAATGCCTGACCCTATTTGGATTAGGTGTTTTTCAGTCAGACGAGCTTTGTTGTAAGTGATACCTCCCCGATTCTCCGCAAACAAAGTGTGGGTCCTCCAGCCAGCTAAAACTAGTAGAAGAGGGTTTTCCAGGTAATTCCGCAAGTCGTCCAGACCCCAGCCTTCCGGGTTAGGGATACTGGTTTCTAAACCGTAGGTGACGATCATTTCATCGAAAGATGCGTCGTTTTCGGCCAACTTAGCGTATTTTATTATATTAGTTTGATTCTCTTGTAGCCCGATGTTCAGCCCGTTAACCCTGTAATCCAGACAACCGTCGGAAGCTAATGAGTAAACCCGAGCCCATTTGTTTCGGGCTTCTGGGTCGAAATCAACCCCGTCTAACTTAGCTGGAAAGGAGAGGAATACATCTTTGTGAATTCTTAAATTGTTTGCGTCAATTTTGAAGTTTATGTCCTGTCCAGAAGAGTCTATCCTCCGTGTCTTTGCCTTTTTCAAATATTCTCTGAAGGCATCGGGGGTTTCTGTCAATCTTCGGAGCTTCTGCCATCTCATGGTTCTGTCTGAATCTAAAGGTAGAACATAGTAGGTTATAGCCCTAGTTTCATCATTCACTGCTTTCAGCGTCCGCAAAGCGCCTGTTTCGAGATTGTTTATATTTTGCACTTCTTTCCCCTCTTCTTTGTCCGGAACGATTAATGTCAAAACACCCTCTTCCTTTTCCTCCTCTTCCTCTTCTGCCTTTTCCTCGAAAACCTCGGGAGATACTCGACTTGTAGTTCTGACCTCTTCCTCTTCCTCTTCTGCCTTTTCCTCTTCCTCTTCCTCTTCCTCTTCCTCTTCCATAACTTCCATTTCTGGAGATTGGTATGTTCCGACGACTTCGGGCTCGAATTCCGGGGGTTGGTCAATTTCTCTCGCGGCGGACGAAGTTTCAATCTCATCGTTGATTCTGTCGACCAAATCTTCGGAAGCCTCTTGAATGTCCCGTGTGGTGACGCTTTCCCCGCTTTCGACCTTTTGCTGGATTATACTTTCGAGGTGCGAACTTACAGCGGAGACGGGAGATTTTCGAACTTCTCCCTTCATCTCTTCTTCTTCCTCTTCGTCGGAAGAAAGAGCCCGGGAGATTATTAACCTCATCTCGTTTTCTGAGATTGACTCTTGGAGGTTTTGGAGGTTTTCGAGGATGAGCTGGGAATAATCTCTGATAATCTTTTTGGTCTCACCACCGTCTTCGGTAGGGAAGAGCATGAAATTAGCCCCTTTGAGGATGTCGGGGTAGGGGAGGAGGATAGGCTCTCGGGGTGCGTCGAGGAGGAGGGGCTCTCCACGTCCGGTCATCATTTCGAAATTTCTCATGTCCATTTCCAAGTCTTCCAGGTAATTGTATTTTTCCTGAGGGGGGAGCTGCATCGCTTGGTTAGCTTCAGCCCTGGCTTGACTTTGCACGTTTTCGATGTCGCCGGCGCCCAAAGAATAACCTTGCCTTTCCAGATTGTCGACGTCTCTCGCGATGACCGCTTCTTCAATCAGCCGGCGTTGTTCCACAGGGTCGTAGCCCAAAAATCGGACTTTTGCGCCTGGCCGGGCTGCCTCCTCAGATTCGTAGCCCCTGAAACGGACTCCGCCTTTTCGCGCTGCCTGCTCGGCTTCGTAACCCCTGAAACGAACCGCGGGTTTTTGCTCGGCTTCGTAACCCTTGAACTGGACTCTTCCTTTCCGGCCTGGCTGCCCGCTAACTTCCGACAAAGTTTTGAAGTCTTGGTCGTACCCGCGGAACTTGACCCTAGCCTTTTGCTCGGCCGGCTTTTCGCTTTCGTACCCCAAAAATCTTACCTTTAAATCAGAGGCTTTTTTTTTTCACCGGCACTGCCGTAGGATACGTCTGAAGAAAAGCCGCCTAGCAAATCACCTTGCTCGGACCCCTCGAAACTTAGACCGAGGGGGGGGACACGCCTTGTCATGTCACCCTTTTGAACCAAAACTTGGTTTTTCCCGTCCCACTTCATGTACGGGAGATAACCTTCTCGGTCAGTGTAAGTGTAGATGTCCGCCTTCACATTTAGGTTATCGGTTTTCACGAAGTGTCCAGGCCCCATTTTAACATAATATCCGGAAGGGGTTGTGGGAAGAGGCTCGTATGTCTTCTTTTCCGAGTTGTAGCGGTAGAGCTCGTTTAGGGGGGTTTTTGGCTCGGCGGGGACATACATCCGGCTGGCGTTATCCAATTGATACAAAGTCTCCTTCCTGCCTCCCATGTCCGTATAAATCACGGGGTTGGCCCTGGCCCGGAGGGCGGACTTCAACCCTTCTGGCTGGACGTAGGCTGGTGATGCTTCACCGGCCAATCCAACCCGCCGAACCGCTGGAGAATTCAGACCTTTTACCTTTGCGATCATCTTTCGGTCCGGTCCTTCCCAAGCCACGATTTCTTCGTCGTCGTAATCGTTGTAAGTTTCGTCTTTGGGGTCGATACGAATCAAGTTTCCGGAATCGTTAAGCACGAACTTTGCGCGTAGCTTTTCGTTTTTGCCCTTTCCCTGCTCGTATTCGTCAACCCGTTTGAGCTTACCCACCAGGCCTCCCGTCTTACTTACTTTTTTTTTTCCACTGGGCTTTTTTAATTTGCCCCATTTTTCTGAAATTTGAGCCATAGTCAGGCCTTTCCCTCCTTGGGCGCTGACGAATTCAGGCCAACTGTATTCTTTTCCTGAACGGTCTTTCTTCTTCGAATAGTTCTTAGTCTTGGCTGGGCTCTTGGCTGGGCTCTTGGCTGGGCTCTTAGCAGGGCTCTTGGCAGGGCTCTTGGCAGGGCTCTTGGCAGGGCTCTTGGCAGGGCTCTTGGCAGGGCTCTTGGCAGGGCTCTTGGCAGGGCTCTTAGCTGGGCTCTTAGCTGGGCTCTTAGCTGGGCTCTTGGCAGGGCCTGGGCTCGAGCCGCGGGGGACGACCACTTTCATCGTTTGCCACTCTGCGGACACATCCTGTGTGGTCCTCCCCTTTCTCCTCTCGGTGGAGAAGAACTCTTTCCAAGTGTATTTCTTCGAAGAGTTTTCGCGACGCTTGTAAGTCGGGTTTGCCATTTACCCTGGAAAGAAAAATTTTCGTTTTCTTTCTCAGGCTTCGAAGAGCCCTGAGAGCTCTTCAATCATCGCGCGAGCGGACGCGTGCCTCTCCTTGCCCAGCTCTTCGGTCAGCCGCTCCCGATAGCCTTCGGCCACCTTAATAGCTTTGCTGTACCCTGTGAACTGGGTCTTCAGATACCGGTTCTCTCTCTTCTCCATGTACGTTTCCAAGGCTCCGACGGTTTTCTTCATTTCCTCGACTCCTCGCTCAGCCCCACGCGCGCTCATTTACGAGGAAATCTTTTTCTCGTAAATGAGCACGCGCGCCGGAACCCGCCTGACCCGGGCCGAATTGGCCCAACGCCTTTACTCGGAACTAGTGGCTTTCATCAAAGAGAAGGTAGCCGACAAAGAAGCGCTGATCGCTTCCAAGCCCCAGCTTTCCACCGCCCTCGGCCGCCTGGTAAACGCCACCCTCGGTGAAGTTTCTCTGGCGGCCCACCTCGGGTACCTGAATTGGGACTCTTACCTCAAAGACATTCTTTACGCCCCGCTGAAAGAGGTCGGGATCCAAATAGGGCCCGATGACGAAGTCTTTCTCCGAGAAGTCCTCTCCACCCTGACCGAACTGCTGACCAAGCCCTAAGCCCAGAATCGCTTCCCGAATTAATCCGAACATTTCAAAAATGTCAGGTGCAAAGCAGATGGTTTTGTTAATTGAGGTGGTGGTCGCGGTGGTTAAGAGGTGGAGTTTATATAGAGAGGGCACCTCTTAACCAGGAAATCATATTTTAATTAATCCAAACGTCCTGTGGACATTTGACTTGGGCTCAGGCTTCGACCCCGAACTTCAAGGCCATCTCTTCGCGAAAGGCCTCGCCTTCTTCTATGGTCTTGACGACTTTGGAAGAGCACTTGATAGCCCCCCCGTCCCGGTACCGAAAATGGGCGGTGTAATTCCCGAACCCCTTGTTAGGATAAATCCACTTGTGGCAGCTCTCCCCTTCTTTGCCCCGGTCTTTGACGACGACGTTCTCCCGCATCAAGTTAAACGGGTTCCCGTCGGCGAAGGTGACTTTCTCGGTCTTTTTGATGGGGCGGCCGAGCTTCCGGGAAGCGATGACGCGGGCGGTGTAGCACCACTTGTCGGACGGGTCGATGTGCCAGACGATCCCCCCGCTGGTTTTCAAGCGGCTGGAAGAAATGTCGGCGTCCTCCCCGCCGAAAATAATCGGGAGAATTTCTTTGGACCGCTTCTTGTACTCAATCTTGATTGACATCGCTTTTAATCACCACATCTTTTTTTTTTAACTCATTTTCTACACACTCTTTCCGGAGGCGGAGGCCGGTGAGCCCGCGCTCCCAAATAGTCTCGAGAATTTCTCCGGAAGCCGGGTCGACAAAAATCCCGAGGTTCTTGAGGGAGGCGGCGGCTTTGGCGATGGCTTTGACTTCGGGGAGCCAGGGGGAGTTCGAAAAGAAGATGAACTTCTTCCAGTCGACAACGCCCCCGACTTCTTCGGCTCGAAAATTCTCGGGCAGGGCCCAGCGGAGGGCGGCGCAGTTCGCTTCGGTCGAGTAGTTCCCGATGTAATTCAGGACGACGACCTCGCGCAAATGTTCGGAATCGGTGGCTTTCAGCTTGACGAACTGGTTTTTGGCTTCCAATTTGGTGACTTTTTCCAATTTCTTCAGCCACTCGCCCTCGACCCCGGCCCGGATGAGTTCTTTGGAAGGGGCCCCTTCGACGCCCGCGAGGCGGGCGATGGTCTTGAGTTTCTCGCAGGCGGCCTCGGCCTTGGGCCCAACCGGAGCGCGGGAATCCACGGCTTCCAACTCGGCGATTTCCCGCTCCCGGGCCAGTTTCTTGGCGCTGACGATCTCGGTGAGGGCGCCTTTCCCTAGGACAATCTCCTTGAGGCGGCAATTCGCGGCTTCCCGCAAATTCTGAATCAAGTTCTTCAAGTAACCGGCCCGGTTCCGGCACAAGTGGCGGTTCAGGAGGGACTTGGCCTTGAGAAAGGCGAGGGGGGTGACGGGGAAGCGGCCGGTGAGGGGGCTGCGGAAAAGGGACGGGTCTTGGCTGAGGAAGCGGAGGCCGGCTTCGCTCCTCTGCATCCAATTCAGGGCCTCGTCCACGGAAGAAGCCCTTCCGAGGTGGGGGGTGGCGGTGTTGGTGTTATTTTTGACGCAGGCAAAATACTCTTTGACGGAGCGGAGCCGCCCGCTCTGTTGGGTGCTCTCGCGGGACTCGGTCGACTTCGGGGACAAGAGAAGGAAAAGTTTGCGGTACTGGGCGGGCATCCCTCTCTCTCCGTTGAAATAGCTGGAGCCGGCGCTGATAGTCGGGGAAAAGATCAAGACGTCGCTGAGGCCGGCGGCTTCTTTGAAAGAAGCGGGGAGCTTGTCGGGGGGGAAATCTTTGAACCCGGCCCCGTACTCGTAGCCTTTGGCCGTGATCAAAATAGTCTTCTTGTCCTGGTGGCGGACGAAGGTCTCGGCGGCGATTTCGCAGCAGTTCGAGGCGAAGCAGATGGAAAAGCCGGCGGCGATTTCTTCGTCCACGGCTTTGTCGAACATCTCCTGGCAGCGCTCGGGGAATTCGATGAGGGTCAGTTCTTTCTCTTCCGACTCGCGGGTCAGCTCGAAAACTCGGGCTTCGGGGCGGAGTTTCGCGAGGTAGGTGAGGGTGTCGGCGTCGGCGAGGGCGTCGGCCAAAACGACGCGCGGGACGTTCTTGATCAAGTCTTCCATAACTTGGGCAGGAAGATTATTGGGGATTTTCTCGCTCCCGCTTTTGAGGACTTCCCGGGCGATGTTCGCGGCGATGAAGTCGGCGAGGGCGTCGAGGGTGTAGGAGGCTTCGTCGATAATCAAGAGCTTCGGCATCCAGCCGCTCCTCCAAAATTCTAGGCGGGGGAGGGAGTTCGGGGTGATGTTCACGCAGCCGGCAAAATCGTCGTAAAGGCAAATCGGCCCGACACTTTCGCGGTAGTCGACGACTTCAATTCCGCTCAAGCGCATCTCTTTCGTCTGTTCGCTGAGCAAGGCCCGGCGGTTGGTGATGTAAATCGAAGCTCCTGATTTTTTGATTAGGTCGTGGAGGAGGATCGTCTTCCCGACGCCCATCTGGCCTTTGAGCAAAACGACCGGGCCGCCGGAAAAAAGTTCCCCCCCGTGTCTGACGTCACCGCGAACCCGGTTCTTGATTCCGGCGAATTTGTCAGGGAGGGGCTCCTGGCCTTCGGCTAAGGAAATCGGGTAATTGGTTTTGGGGGTGACGATCTGGGGTTCGGTCGCCCTTCCGTTCATTTCGAACCCGGAGAGGAACTCCACCCGCCCGGTTTCCGTCCGGCGGAGGGTTATTTTCGCAAAGGCCTTGATAACGTCTCGGAGTGGGGGGACGTTTTTCGTGCGGCTACCGGGCTTCTTGAACCCGCGCGCTTCTTCCCCGGCTCCCGCGAAATAAGCGGTGGCGGCCGCGATAATATCGGAAACTTGGGTTTCGGAAGCGGGGTTTTTGGTCAAGCCCCCCGCAAGCCATTCGTGAATATCTTTGAAAGTCGTAGTTTCCCCGGCTTCGAAATCTTCCAAGACCTCTTCGTAAAACCCTTCGGGGGGAGTCAGGTTCAAAATCCCTTTCGTGTTCCAATCATCTTCGCCCAAATCGTGGGCGGTCTGGGCCGGCTGGAAGTCCTTCGCGACCATCACGCTCTTCTCCCCCGAGTGGGAGCCCCAGCAGTAAAAGAAGAGGCAGAAATTTTTGACGTAGAGGAAGCCGCCTTTGGTCGAGTGAGAGCCGTTCGTGGCCAGGGGGCAAATGCACTTCGACTCCCCGACCCGCTTCAGCTGGGCCCGGACCCGGTCTTTCTCGTCGCGGGTCACCTTCTCCAAATCGAACTTCTGGGCGAATTTCGGCACCGCGCGGCTGAAAGCGTCGAACATGGCGGAACCAAGGGCTTCGTCTTCGGCGGAGCCAGCGGTGAAGGTGTTCGGCTTTTTCGGCTCGGGGGCGGGGAGGCCGGAGCTTTCGAAAAAGCCGGGCTGGTCCCAGGCACCCCACCCGACCAGGCAGCGGAAAAGAAAGCGGGCGACCAAAAGAGAGGAGTCTTCCAAAAGGTTGCGGTTGGCGGCGGGGTTTTGGAAAAGTTCAATCAAAGGGGCTTTGTTTCCGGCGGCGGGCAGCAAAAAACGGGGCTCCCCGTCTTTTTTTGTGTTGAAAGGGATTCTAAAATTACGGTTCTTCTCGTAAATACCCACGTCGACGACCGGCCCGAAAACTGGGGAGAGCCGGGCTTGGAGGGCTTTCGCCAAAACGCCCGCCTGCTGCATCGAGCAGGAGCGGGAAGCCAAAATCCCGTGTAGGGAGAATTTTTTACCCTTTTTGCTGGCGGAGAACCAGACCAGATTATTTTCAACTTCCTTGAGGGGGATTTTGCACAAATCCGCCAGGGCGGAATTTGCCGCGCAGATAAATTGACTCTCTAATTCTACGAAATCTTCACCGGGGGCCAGGTCTTTTTCCACGTCTAGAAAAGGCTTCACCCGGGGAGTGCTGATCACTTCATACAAATACTGACACTTGAGGAGCTTGGGCGCCGCGTCGATGGGGGAGTCAAACGCGAAATAACTTTTTGCTCCTTTCTTTTCGCTGGACTCGAGGTCGCAAGAGAAACATAGCCTTCCTTGGGAGAGAGCTTCGTTTTGGCGGGGGAGGCCTAAACTGAACCCTCTCTTTCCGGAGAATGCCTGTTTTAGAAGAATTGCTTGAGTGGGGGGGTCTGTCGGGAATTGGGCCGCCATTCAATTTACCCGCTGAACTTTTTTTCTTAAGCAATTTTTCTGAGCGCTGTCCGCGTCTCGTTATTCGCTCGCTGAGCGAATAATAATCCTTCCTTAAATGTCTTGCTGCCCCAAAACTATACTTCCCGCGGGAATCCAAGGGGCAACGGGCGCCCCTGGTCCAGTCGGGCCAATCGGCCCGCAAGGGCCGCAAGGACCAATTGCGCCAGTCGCTCCACAAGCCGGGTTCAGCGCCCGCCAAACTGGCGGAGCTTTCCCCGTCGCCACAAACAACTTGCTCTACCGCCTTCCTTTCTTCCCCGGCGGCCTTTCCGTCTTCAGCGCTTACGACAATTCTCTCGGAAATTTCAACTTTCCTGACGCCTTCACCTTCGAAATTGCGCAGAGTGGACATTATCAGGTGAGCGTTTCATGTTCATTCACCTTCGCCCCTCTCCCTTCCGTGCCCCAAACCGTTCAGCTCACCCTTTCCAACTCCCCGCCAACATTCTTCTACATGAATGGACAGCGAGAAATCGTGGTCGGCGCCCAGCAGAATGAAGCGATTTCCCTCTCCCAAAGCTTTTACTTCAACGCTGGAGACTTGCTTTCAGTGGCGGTGCAGTGCATTACCGGGGCCTTGCCAGGCTGTTCGGTGATTGACGGGTTTGTTTCGGCCACCCGCCTGGACGGGCAAATTGGGCCGACTGGTCCTGTGGGGAATGCTTGGACTGTGGGCGGCAACAGCGGACTTGGTATCGGCGCCCAGCGCCTCGGCACAAACGACACGTTTATTGATTTATTTGAGGGAGAGGCTTCGGTTGTAATCGGTGGAACCGCCGTTTCTCGCCCTAACCTCCATATCAACGGCTCTCTTGGGGTGAAGCAGGAAGTGAACACCACCACGGGGACCATCCCCCTGCCTGATTGGGGCAACGTTTCTTTCGTGAGGGACATTTCTAACTTCAGCACCGTCCAGCTGCCGCCATGCAGCGCAGTCTCTGCCGACGCCGCCAGAGTGATGCTGGTGAATAGCTGTCTTGGCGCCACCGCCACTACCGGTTTGTCAGTAGTGCCCTTCCCTGCTTCCGGAGACTCGGTGGTTATCCAAGGAATCAGGAACGCTGGTGGGGTAGTCTTGCGTGGGAGGAACACGGGCCTCTTTCTGGAGGTGCCCGGACGAAACACCTGGGCCTGTCTCACTCAAACTCCTTCCCTCTTTTACCGAGATATCCTGATCCCAGCCACGCCAGATCCGGCCGTTGTAACCGACTGGTGGCTGTCGCCCAATGCTCCCGGCTGGAGCCTGTCGCCCTTGGACGGGGTTTTCAAAGCCCCCAATCAAGGCAATTATAACGCGGTTTTAGGTGTCCCTCAAGTGCGGATTAACGTCCTCGGAATGAACTGGGATACGGCAACCCCGGGGGCGGGGAATGGTTGGCAAGTGCGGATTTATACCGACGCTCAAACTTTTCCCGCCGGCACCCCTTCGACCCTGGTCTCAACTTCCAATTACAGTGCAGCAGGGACGGGGACGTCCTATAGTTTTGCGGCTACCACACCGCTAATAACTGCGGCGGGTGCTTATTGGGTGCGAGTCACAAACATCGGGGCGGGCATTACGACTCGGAGGTGTGTAATTTCGATAACTGGGGCCTCGCCTGGTTCTCCGTAAATAGCTTAGATTTGCGCTTTGCGCAAATCATTTGAGGAACCAGCCCGAAAGGAAACCGCCAAGCGCGGCGGCTCCTGTGAAGAGCGTGGCAAGAGCGCCCAGAAACAATCTGGTCCTGGACAGCTGCTCGAGACAGCCGTTACTTTTGCAGTCGTGGATGTTCTGTTTGCAGACGGGGCAGACGTGGAGGAGGGAAATCTGTTCGACCCGCTCCTGGCATTCGTCGCAGCAGTCCGGACTTAAGGCGCAGTCGTCCGGAGAGATCATTTTCGGTGAGAAAATTTCTCGGCGCGCGCGAAAAACCGCGCAGCAGAAATGACGAGCACACGCGAAGCGATCGCGCTGACTCCGGCCGGCCACAACTCCCGAAAAAGAGTCTTGATTTCCCCAGAGCACGAGCGGTTTTTCGCCAACGAGCGGGTTTACATCAACTCAAACGGGGCCCCGTATATCGTGAAGGTGGGGGAGGACGGGCGGAAGAAGAGTGTGACGCTCTCCCGAGAGGTCGCCCGCCTGACGTACGGGGAGCCGGGGACGAAGACGGTCCGCCAAATCAACGGGGACAAGCTCGACGTCAGGGCCGAAAACATCATTTACGTTCCGCGAGGAGGGAAGAAGCCGGAAGTTTCTGGGGTTTTCAAGCGGGAGACGAAAGCTGGGGCCCGCTGGCACGCTTACGCGGCAACGGCGAAGGAAGGAGAAAAGACGAGAAAATGCAAAGTTTTCAAAAGCGAGGAAGAGGCCCGGGCTTTCAGGCGGGAAACTTTGGTGGCCGCCGTCCCCGAGTACTTGGCCCTTTTCGAGGAAGATTCCGTCGAAATCAAGGTCGTGAAGGTCCACCCCTGCCCCCCTCTTCCCAACGCGCCGAAATTCCCATGGGACGGGAAAAGCCCGCTGTAAAAAAAGCGGGAGTTAAATGAGTTTCTTTGGCGTCCCCGTGGGCTCCCCCCTCATCGGCACACCCTACAAAAACGTTTACGAAGATTTGGAATCTATCCAGACGACGGGCCGCCCACCCCAAAATCGGCACAGCGGTTACGATCCTCTTTTGGACCCCCTGACCGCCCTGACCTGGGGCGTGGAGAATATCCCGGGCGTCGAGGAGGTCGCGACCGTGGTCTACGAGGCGGAGCAGGCGGTCGAAGATATCGTGGACGCCGTCCTACAAATCGGCGGGGACATCGCGGAAGGCGCGAAGAAAATCGCCAAAGGCTTGGGCTTGGCCGTCGGCCACCCCTGGATCATCATCGGCGGGGTCGTCGTTTTAGCGGGAGTTTTCCTCTACATTTACAGTTCGGCGGGAGCCACGACGATTTCGTTGGAGAGATGAAAATGAAATTTTTCTCTCCCGTAAAATGCGAGCTGTCGGATTCGCAGGCCCAATTGTCGCCGGTGTGCTTTCGTACGCCATCGAAGCGTACCACGAACGCGCCTTCTTTAGCAAGTACGCTTTGTACTCCGGGTTGGAGCTTTTTCTTTCTTCTTTTCTGGGGAATTTGACCACCGGCTGGATTAACCCCGCCGGATTTATCGGGCTCGGGGCCGAGATTGGTTCGGACGCCATTTCCGGTCTCCTCTACATGCTGATGAGGAAGATGATCCACAAGGAAAACGACACCAAATTGAACTCCTTCGTTTATGGTTTCGCCCTCTCCTACGCCGGACAAGCTCTCGCTAATCCAATTTTCTCGGCTTTCTCCACCACCCGCCTTGCCATCGACCTCGACACGATGTCCCTCACCCAAGATTACGGCGCCAAAGTTGTGAAAAATGAACTTTTAACCAGTAACACGGTTTATCCTCCGGGGTCGGCCACACCAATTGGCACAGTTTCCGTCACCGGCCCTTCAACCTACAGCCAACCCTGCATGTGGACGTGCTGATTTCGCGCTAATATTTCCATTTCTTAGAAATGGAAGCAATCCAATCCCCCATAATCGCCTTCGTCATCGCGTACGGTCTGGAATCTTTCCGCAAAGGGCAGCTTTTCTCCTCCGCCGCCCTGGGGAACGGCCTCCAAATCGGACTTTCCGTCTGGCTCGGCCGGACCGCCTCCAGGCGCTTCACCGCCCCCTCCCTGGACCTGATCTCCTCCCGCCAGATTTCCAGCGACGCGATTGCCGGCGTTGTCTACGCTCTCCTTCGGAAAGTTTGGGGCGACAAGGCCATGAACGAAGATGGCGCCCTTGTCAACGTGGAGAAATTCGGGCCTGATTTTGGATACGGCTTCGGTATCGCCCTGGCCTCCTCTGTTACCGTCCCCTTCCTCCTCCCCGGCCTCTCTTCCTTCGCCGGGCTGAAGATGGCCCGCGCCGACCAAATCGAGATTAACACTTGGAACACCTTCGGCACCGGGAACGCCCTCCCCACCTTCAACCCCGGCTGCGGAACCACCGCCGCCACCCAATTTGCCTGCCTTTGGCCCAGCACCAAATATGATATTTTTGGCTGAGCATGGTTTAAGATTTGTGATTTTCACAAATTTGTTTCAGAGGTTTGGCTGTGGGGCGAGGGCGGGCGTTGGCTTCAGCTTTTTCTTCGCTTCTTGGATCGCGGCTTCGTTTTCGATGTCGGCTGGTGACCTTCCCGTCTGCGTTTCCCGCGTCTCGACCTTCCGCAGTTGGGCCCGCTGCTTTCTAATCGCGCTTGTCAAATCCGCCCCTGTAGGGTATGGGGGGGCGTCCGGGATTGCCGAGCTCCAGTAGGAGAGAGGATTTATCCAGCTTGTCCAGCTCATTTACAGCGGAGTTTTTATTCGTAGAAGTCGTCGTCTTCGCTCTCTTCTTCAGACTCGTTTTCCTCCTCCTCCTCCTCGTCCCTGTAGTCGTCCAGCTCTTTCGTCCGGAACGCCTTTTCCACCGTCAGGAACAGCAAGTCCGTCGTCCTCGGCTGGAGGAGGAGCGGCTGGCCCAGCCGGATTTTTGAGAAAGCTTCTTCCAACTCTTTTTCCGAAACTTCTGTGAAGTTTGCTATTAGCTTCGTTTGATCTTTCGCCCTTGGCCGGGACGTTATTAGCAAATGTGTGGCGTTGTCCCGGACCATCGCCGGGACCTGGCTCAGCCGGTGCGTGACCGCCACCAAAGAAATTTGGTACTGCCGCGCCGTCACGAAAAGCCGGGACATGTCCTTCGATGAACCGTATATAGATTGGTAATCTTCAATTATGAACAAAATTTTGAGCAAGGGCTGCTTTTTTGAAACCCGTTTTTTTTGATAATCGATGATTGCCATTATCCTGTCCAGGCACGCCCCCTCCATCAAGTTGCTCGCGAAATCGTAAGCGTTGTTTTCCAGCGCGTTTTCGCTGTTCACGCAGATTTTATCGAACTGGCCCGACAACCCGTAAACTATTTTTCGCAGCGCGCTTGTCTTCCCCGTCCGGCTCGGCCCGTTAATAATTAGCCGGAAAGGCGGTTTGAAAACTCTTGCCAGCGTTGTCATTTATCAAAGAGAAAAAAAGCTGCTGGCTGCTGCTTCCGGCTGCTCCTCCTTCCCCGGCTTCGGGGCCTTAGGGCGCCTTATCCCGTTCATCCTTTCTATCAGCTCTGGCGGGGCGGTTTCCGCCGCTAATATCATCGCGCTATTCGATGCGTGAAGACGACAAACGGCACTGCCGGTAGCTAGTGCTAACATAGTGTATGGATTTATATAATCCTTCATCGAGGTTTCTAATTCTTCCGCCACCAAGCCCAGAGCTTGGTCCACGAGCGAGTCCGACTCCAGCAAAGTCGTCAGCCCTTGGACTTGTAGCCCCCTTTCTCCGATTACCGTCAGCTTCGGCCCGAAAGTTTCTATTAAACTTGTGCACGTGAAATATGTCTTCTTTGTCATTTCCCGCACCACGTGACTCTTTCGCTTCGCCTTCATCAAGTCCGAAAGAATTAATAATTCTTCGTCCGTCTTCTTCTCCCATTTCCGGGGCAACTTTTGCCCGCTGGTCGCCGCGGCTGCGCTGATTGCCACAATTAACTCTCTCCTTTCTTCCGGGCTCATCCCTTCTTCTTCCTCCTCGCTTTCGTCCCCGCTCTCCTCCTCGTCCACCAAGTCGTCGAAATCTTCATCCCCGTCCGCCAAGAATTCCGCCTCCAGCTTCTCGGCCGCTTCAGGGTCCTCTTCTCTCAGCGTTTCGATTTTTTCTTCCTCCTCCGCCCCGATTTTCGGCTTCAGCAGCGACGACGGGCCTTCTTTCTTTTTCTTCTCCAAGTTTTCTTTCGCCTTCGTGTCCTTCACTTCTACCGGCTCCCCGACCGATAAAATTCGGTCGAATTCGTCGTCTATGTCCACCGCCAATGGAGGGGTTGGGGGGATTGGCTCTGAAAACGGTGAGTCTGGTGGTGTCGGGGGGATTGGTTCCGGTGGGATTTCTTCTTTCTTCTTCCTTGGGGCTGCTGGTTTTCGGGCCCGCTTCGGCTTCGGCATTTCGATTGGGGTTGCTTGGGGGGCGGCGGCTTGGTTTTCGGCGGCTTCCACAACTCGGTCTAACAAGGACGACATTTAACGTGTGAGAATCTTTTTTTTCTCAGCGCGCGCTTTTCGCGGTCGGGCTTGGAAAAAGTCGAAGAAAAACGGTTTTTATTTTGCGGGTTTGGGTTTCTGATTGGGATTCTATAAGGGCGGAACCCATCCTCAGAATTGAAAGAAAAAAAGTTAAGCAAGACCTTTAAAGATGTTCGCCCAAAAGCAAGCCCTCGACGTTCTTATCCCAGAGCCAGCCCCAGCCTTCGAAATCGATATGACCCCCGCTTGGACCGCTCCCAGTTCCGAAATGTGGCAGAAGTACATGACTGACGAGGAAGACGCTTTGTGGGAAATAATTACCGAAGACGAGAAGAAAGCCTACCTTCGAGGTTACGACCGCGGCGAGGCTTTGGCTTCGAAGAAGGCCACTCCCGAAAGCGAAAAAGAGGAAGACAAGTTTCTCGAAGATGCCCTCGACAGAGGCTGCCGCCTTTTTTACTACCAATGGGGCATGGAACTCGGCTTGGCTGCTGGCGTCAAGGCCGCGACTTTAATCACTCTCTTCTGAGAGCTCTAAAACAAAATCATAAGATATGATTTCGAACTAATTAACCAGCCTGGCTTAAATCATGGAAGGACAGATTCTCCCCGCCACCGACAAAAAACACAAATGGCAGGTCGCCGTTTTCAACCCCGAGACCGGGCGGCTTGTTACCGTCCGTTTCGGAGCCGTCGGCTACGCCGACTTCACCCAGCACAGAGACCCCGAGCGCCGCCGCCGCTACCTGCTCCGCTCGGCCGGAATCCGCGACCGCAGCGGGCGGCTGACGAAAGACAATCCGCTCTCCCCGAATTACTGGTCGCGGCGGGTCCTTTGGGAATCAGGGGAGCCCTGGTGACCTATATATAGGAAATTCCCGAGCCCGCTCCTCCTGCCATCTTTCGAATCCCCCTCTCTCCTTCTTTTTTTCTTCCGTACCCGCCGCTTTCCCCGCCGCCCCCTCGATTCCGTAGACCTTGTCCAACTCCGCGAAGAAACGCTCAATCGCCTCTAAGCAGTCCCGGATTATTTTGATTGTTCTTATGAAGCGCTCCGTTTGCTCCGTCATTCAAAAAGCCGGGTTTTTTTTTGCGGACTTTCCCGTTTCAAGTTTTTAACTTCAAACTAACTAAAAACAAACCTCTTTTCTAAAATGACACCCTCCCGAAGACTTGTCGATTTAACCCCTCCCCTCTCAGATGACCCTTTGGTTTTGGAAGCGGAGAGGTTTCAAACTTATCTTTTCCCATTTTTTGAGGCTGTAGATGATTTTAACGCTTCTAATAAAATTTACAAGAGCCACGTTAACTGCCACGTCGAACACCCCGGGTATGAGAGCGCGGTTTTTCACGGGAACCGGAGGGAAAAGCTCCACGAAAGACTCGCACACGATTTGAGCGTTTGCAAAGATATTTTAAAAAAATTGGCCTCTGAAGAGAGTTACTCTAAATTTTTGAGCATTTACGACATCCAAAAACCCTCGCTAGAAAAATAGTGGTGGTTAAGAGGTGGCCCCTCTATATAAACATCACCTCTTAACCACCACCGACAGCCACCACATTTCAGAAACTACCGGGTGAAGATGGGAGGGTTTGTAAAGTTTTGATTTTCAATCAAAAGAAATGATTTTTTATCACCGATTAGATTTAATTTTGAATTAAAGTCGGCGTTAAATCGAGAAATGATTTTGTGGTTAAGAGGTGGCCCTTCTATATAAACATCACCTCTTAACCACCAGCGACAGCCACCACATTTCAGAAACTACCGGGTGAAGATGGGAGGGGTTGTAAAGTTTTGATTTTCAATCAAAAGAAATGATTTTTTATCACCGATTAGATTTAATTTTGAATTAACTCCGCCGTTAAATCGAGAAACGATTTTGTGGTTAAGAGGTGGCCCTTCTATATAAACATCACCTCTTAACCACCAGCGACAGCTCCCACATTTCAGAAACTACTGGGAGGGGAAGGGGTTATTCTCCAAATTTCAAAAACCCCCGTTTCAGAATGAAGCCGAGAGGCGGGCGGGGCGGAAGGCCCGCCCAATCCCGAGCGAGACCCCGTGAATCCAAAACTCTAACCTACCTCCGTTGGCCAGGGACCTCTCGACATACAAACACTCTTCTTCTTCCAATTCCGATAGCTCCTCGCCGCGGGTCTTGCCGAGAATCCACCCCCACTCTAAACCTCGGCTGAAAAGCAAATCTTCTTCGATTAAAACATTTTCTAGTTCCAAGTCCCTTTCGGTGGGTACCCAAACATCATCTTCGAGAGGAATTTCCTGGAATTCTTGAGAGAGGGTTTGATTAATAACCTCGGGGGCCGGCATACGAGCCCCTTTTTTCCGATTGTCGACTTTCCAAAGGGGGCGGACGTTGCTCCAGTGCATACGGTCAACGACCTGGGCCAGGGACGGGGGAACCCCGTCTATTTTTCCCCCGAGGGGGATTATATGGTCAATCTCCCAAACTTCTCCGTGATTCTCCCAAGTCATTCCGGGTAAAAACTGTCGCTCGATATGGGCGGTAAACTCGACGAAAGAACAGCCGAGATGACGGGCGCCGCCGCCGCCGGCTGGCCCGCCGGCTTTCCGCCAAACATGGTGGTAGCGGGAGCGGATAGTGTGTAAAATATCGGCCCGGGGGCTGCACACCCCGCAGGTCCACTTGAATTTCCCGTGAGCGCAGAATTTCTTCCCGTTCCCGCATTCCCGACAGTTTGGAATCAGTTTTTCATGGACACAATAGTGAAGGTGACAATTGGTCGGGAGCCCGCTTTTTTTCCGGAAAGGGAGGTTAAAATCGGCCGCGGGGCGGTCTTTCCGACAAGAGCGGCAGTAAAACATTTCTCGTAGAAATATTTTTTTTCCGCGCAGCGGCGACGACGAACATTTAAGGGAGGGAGAGGGTAGTCAGCATTTCGGCGGCGAGCTCGTCCGCCTTGACAAGCTTGACGAGCTCATCTTGAGTCGCGGCTTCCCAAGGGAAGTTCTCCCCGGTCAAAGAGACCCGTTCTTCAGCCATCGCGTCTATT
>Ga0210041_1001667_pt1 | contig 20569 bp, 16 predicted proteins | sample CryGeymeta201503_FD_183973 | JGI IMG/M metagenome (GOLD analysis project Ga0210041, IMG submission 183973) | Groundwater microbial communities from Crystal Geyser aquifers in Utah, USA - Crystal Geyser metaG 2015-03 (SPAdes) (version 2) | ecosystem: Environmental > Aquatic > Deep subsurface >... | reverse complement strand
TAATTTCTTGGTCAATAAAAATTGAACCTAAATAATGAAATTCACTGAAGAACAATTAGAAATTCAACCTCATTAATAAGTGGATAATACATATGTCAAGTTTTCGATGTCAAAAACTTGACATCTGATTAAAAATTCCTACCTTTGTAGTACAAACAGAGTTTCTAAAATCAATCCATATAGAATCTAAGCCATGAACGTAGCCGAGCAAATACGAAATACCATTAAACGTTTTCCCGAAAGTCAACCTTTTGGTTATGCCGATTTAGGTATTGATGGCGCAGACTTTTTCAGTGCTGCAAAGGCTTTAGAACGTTTGCAAAAAAAAGGGACAATCAAAAAGGTATCTAAAGGAGTATTTTATATTCCACGCAAAACTGTTTTTGGAGAATTGGGACCAGATAGTAATGGAATATTGGAAAGGTATTTATTTGAAGACGGTAAACGAGTGGCGTATGAAACAGGTTTTTCGCTTTACAATAAATTAGGCTTAACCACTCAAATGGCTTTTAAACTTAAAATTGCCACTAAGAAAAACCCCATCAAAATTGATCAAGGTTCCTTACAAGTACGTTCTGTAAAAAGCTATGTTGATATAACAGAGCAGAATTATCGCTTATTGGGTTATTTGGATGCCTTAAAAGACATTAAAAGAATACCCGACAGTTCGGTAGTACAAGCCGTAAAGCGAATGCATTTTTTAATAAACGACTTATCAGCTAAAGAGCAGAAAGAAATGGTTAAATACGCTTTGTATTATCCTGCCAGAACAAGGGCAATACTTGGGGCGATTTTAGAAAATTTGAATCTAAATCTTGATCTTAATGAGCTAAAAAATAGCCTTAATCCACTAACCAAAGTTAATCTAAACCTAAAAGAAACTGAGCTTCCAACTAGTAAAAACTGGAATATTGATTGATATTACATAAGAACGAGAACTTATTTAACGATTTATTGCTCACTACTTCTTCTGTGTTGGGTATCCCTTTTTCATTTGTCGAAAAAGATTATTGGATTACCTTAGTTTTGAGTCGTTTGTCAAAAAGTAAATTTTTCGATGTATCTGTTTTTAAAGGAGGTACATCTTTATCAAAAGCTTATAATTTGATAGAAAGATTTTCGGAAGATGTGGATATAGCGATCATAAACGATAAAGACAAAACAGGAAATGAAATCAAAACCATTATTCGAACCATAGAAAAAGAAATCACTCCTGATCTAAAGGAAGTGCAATTGTTCGGAGTAACAAGTAAAGGTTCTCGATTTAGGAAATCAGTTTTTGAATATGAATCAACTTCTGAAATCAGGCAAAAACAGGCATTTGGAACTCATTTAGCAACATTAACCCAATCTGACTAGTTAAATACAAATTCATCTGAAAGGTGATATAATCCTCGTTCAAGTTTATGAATATATCCTTGATCATACATAGAATTGAGCAATCGATAATCGATCATAAATCCCAGCTTTAATTGTTTTCGAATAAAGCATAATGTCATTATGCTCACGGAATATTTGGAAAGAAAACAGCTATGAATCTGTAAACTCAAACGATAGTTAAAAACTTCATTTCTTAATTGGCCCACACATTAAAAACCTGCTTTAATTCGTTTTAGAGCAGGTTTTTTTGTGATACTAATTTTGGCTAATACCAATTCATCTAAAGGTCAAAAAATCAAACTTTTTTCCATAATAATAATTGCCAAAGATTAATTTTATACATGGCAATTAATGTCCATTTTATTTTCAAGGAAAAAGTAAACAGCTATTTACTCTTCTGCGGCATTTTTCCATTTCATTAATAGGGTGTAGGAACCTTTGGTTACTACTTTTGATTTTGGATCGAGCTTTGTTTTTATTTCTACTAATCCGTTTTCAGAAATTCCTGGCTCTACTTCTATGCCTTCAAACTCATTTGTGCTTTTTTGTATGAAAAGATAATGAACGGCTCCAAATTGTATGACTGCTGATTCTGATACTGTTAATACAGACAGCTTTTTTGAATGAATAACCACATTCATAGACATTCCCGCTAATAGTTCAGGATATTCTTTGTCGAAATGGGCATGAACTTCCACCATTCTTTGTTCGTCTAAGTCTTTTCCTATTAATAAGATATGTCCTGTATACGTGTTTTTTGGATAGGTATTTGAAATGGCTTCAAATGGTAGTTCTTCTGCAAGTTTTCCTAAATCACTTTCTAAAATATTCATGGTTAAATGAATATCACTCGGATCTATTAATTCTAACATCGGGCGATCTGGATTCACATATTCTCCTTTTGAAATATGAATGTTCGAAACATATCCATCAACAGGTGAATAAATAGTCAGATTAGGATTTAAATTTTCTGCGTTGAGTTTTTCTGAAGCTATTCCTAAGGTGTTTAATTGAGATTTTATTACAGCTCTTTTAATTTCTAATTGCAGATATGTTGATTCCATTTCCTTAAATTGTTTTTCACTTACGGCATCTTGTTCTTTAAGGATTTTATATCTGGTAAATTCAGATTTTATTTTATTCCACTCCAGATTTAGTAATAAATAGGACTCTTTCAATTCTAGATATTTCATATCACGAAGTGTTAATAATATCTGACCTTTTTTGATTTTCATGCCGGGTAATAAATCAATTTCAGTAACAATTCCACCAATTGGGACACTAAGAGCTAAGCGGTGAGTTGGTGGTAAGTCTATGCTTCCCAATGTGTTTATAATATCACTGAGTTCTCTAATCTGCGGATTTTCTGTTGTTATTTCAGCGTTTTTTAATTGAACATCACTTAATGTGATAATGGACGATTCTTCACTTACTTTAGGTGCTTCTACTTGTGGAGAACTACAAGAAAAACTAAGGAATGAACCGAATAAAAGTAGGAATAATGATTTTTTCATGACTAAAATAGAGCTAATATTCAAATTTGATTTCGCTATAAAAGCATTAGGGATAAAATGGTTGGTTTTGTAAGAATGGTGTGTTTTCATTTTTCACTCTCCTCAGTATTCAAAAATTCAAATTCAGTAACTGCTTTTGTGTAGCGTTTTACGACTTCGAAATAATTCATTTGCGCATCGAGTGATAGTTTCACAAGCCAAGTCCATTCTACTAAAGAAATAGAACCTGTATTTAACTGCGTTTCTAAAATAGATTGCTGTGTTTTGAGCTGCTCAAGTGTTGATGAGGTGTATGTTTCAACTTGCTCGTGTAATTGAAGCATTTCTAAATGAGCTTGTGTTTTACTTTCATTAAATAGAAGAACTTGTTCTTGTGCCATTTTTTCTTTTATCTGGACCATAGATTTTGCCATTTTCACTTCATTTAATTGCGTGTGAAAAAACAAAGGCAAATCAAAGCCCACTAAAAAGGAAGAAAAACGCGTTGAACTGCCCAAAATAGTCCCATTTGCATCAGGCATTCCTACAAAAGTCATCGAATTAAACCCGATTTTAAAATTCGGAGCCCAAGCTGCTTTTTTGAAAGAAAGCAGAGCATTTGCGTTTGAAATTTCGTTTTTCTGAATTTCAAGAAATGGGTGAGACGACGAAACAGTTGTTTGTGGAAGATCAATTAGTATTGTTTCTGCTTGTAGAGCAAATGTTTCGTTTGTTTTCAGCAACACTTTAAACTCTTGTTCCAATTTAGCAACATCCATCTTAGTTTGAGCAATTTTTTGCTTTAACTCATTGCTTTGCAAGGAAATACTCATCCATTCAGAAGAAGTTGTTTCCCCTACTTTTTTTCGTAATTCAGCTTTTTCTTGAGCTTTTGCAAACCGAACTTCCATTTTATTCAAATAATTGAGCCGTTCTTGTTCTATGAGAATGGCATAAAAAAGAAAGCGAACTCTTTTCTGAATCTCTTTTTCAGTTAACAAGACTTCAAATTCTGCGCGTTTTTTTTCTGTTTCAAACACAGAAGATTGACTCATATAAACAGTCGGAAACGAAAATTGCTGCTCAATCGAAAATCTCGAATCGTTTTCAAACGTGTTAAACTTTCCAAACTCTGCTGCAAACGTTGTGTTCGGTAAGTTCCAAGCAGTATTTTTTTGTTGATGTTTCTGCAAAACCGATAATCGTTTACTTTCCAAAGTCAGATTATTTTTTAAAGCCATTTGTACTGCTTCATTCTCGGTTAAACTAGTTTGAGCCGAAAGCAAACTTGGACTCAACAAAAATAGCAATGGGATTAAAGCTTTTATACTACCAAGAAGTGGGTGTTCTTGCTCAAATTCTTTGTTTTCAAAAAGAACATAAAGTGTTGGCAGAATAAACAGAGTTAAGAATGTAGCTATTAATAATCCGCCAATTACAACTGTTGCCAGTGGACGCTGAACTTCCGCGCCCGCGCCGTTGCTTAATGCCATTGGAAGAAAACCCAGAGAAGCAACCATTGCGGTCATTAGAACTGGACGCAATCGAGTTTTGGTACCTTTTAACACAATCTGTTTTACATCATTTAGTCCATCATTTTTGAGTTGAGTAAACTCTGCAATGAGTACAATTCCATTTAATACAGCGACACCAAAAAGCGCAATAAATCCGATTCCTGCAGAAATCGAGAAAGGCATTCCACGTGTGTAAAGAGCCAAAATTCCACCAATTGCTGAAAGTGGAATTGCAGTGTAAATTAACAATCCTTTTTTTACAGATCCAAATGCGAAATAGAGCATCAAGAATATAAGACCCAATGCAATTGGAACAGCAATAGCGAGTCTCCATTTTGCAGCTTCCAAGTTTTCGAACGCTCCACCATAAGTAATGTAATAACCTGGTGACATGCTCAATTTCGCACCAACAGAAGCTTGTAAATCTTGAACGATACTTTGAACATCGCGTCCACGAATGTTAAAACCAACAACAATTCTACGTTTAGCATCTTCGCGTTGAATTTGATTTGGACCGATTTCAATTTCAACATTTGCGACTGTACTTAGATGGATTTGATCTCCATTTTCTAATGGAATCAATAAGTTAGCAATGTCATTTTTAGATTTTCTGAAAGATTCATCTAATTTTACAATAAGCTCGAATCGACGTTCACCTTCGAAGATCATTCCTGCAACTTCACCTGCCAAATTAGTTTGAACAATGCGATTCACATCAGAAATGGTAAGTTTGTATCGTGCTAATTCAGCTCTATTATAGCGGATTAAAATTTGCGGTAATCCTGTAATTGGTTCAACATAAACATCTTTTGCACCATCAATACCTTCTGCTAAAGCTCCTAATTCAGCTGCATATTTGGCTAATGAATCTAAATCTTCACCGAAAATTTTACAAACTACATCTTGTCGTGCACCAGTCATCAATTCGTTAAAACGCATTTGAACTGGAAACTGAAATCCTGCGGTAACACCTGGAATTTCGGTCAAAGTAGCGCTCATTTTTTCAGCTAATTCAGGAAATGTACGTGCTGAAGTCCATTCTTTTTTGGGTTTAAGAATCACCATCATATCACTAGCTTCAATCGGCATTGGGTCGGTTGGAATTTCGCCACTACCAATTTTGGTTACCACTTTTATAACTTCTGGATACCGTTCTTTTAGCAATTTAGCCGTTTTTTGCGTGTATTCGATAGTTGTGTTCAAATTGCTACCAGTTAGTACACGAGTATCAACTGCAAAATCTCCTTCTTCCAAAGCAGGAATAAATTCCCCACCCATATTGAATAAAAGAATCATTGAAACCAAAAATGCTGAAGTTACTACGCCTAATGTTTTTACTGGGTGATTTAAAACTCTACCTAAAGTGGTTTGGAAAAAATGTTCCACTTTTGCCATAGCTTTATCAGAAAAAGTTGGACTGTGATTGAGCGTTTTACTCAAAAACAAAGCGCTCATCATTGGAATGTAAGTTAGTGAGAGAATGAAAGCACCTAATAAAGCGAACATTACAGTTTGAGCCATCGGCATAAACATTTTGCCTTCAATTCCTTCAAGAGTAAAAATCGGCAAGTACACAATTAGAATAATGATTTGGCCAAAAACGGCACTATTCATCATTTTACCAGCAGAATGTTGAACCGTCTCGTCCATTTCGTCTTGCGACAAGCGATTCACCTGTGAAAATGATTTGCTGTGCGAAAGTCGATGCATAACGGCTTCTACAATGATCACCGCACCATCTACAATAAGACCAAAATCGAGAGCCCCCAAGCTCATCAAGTTGCCACTTACTCCAAAAATATTCATCATAATTACAGCGAAAAGCATCGCTAATGGAATAATCGATGCCACTAAAAGTCCAGCTCGAAGATTTCCCAAAAACAGAACTAAAACAAAAACAACGATTAATGCGCCTTCCATCAAGTTCGTTTCTACAGTTGAAATCGCATTATTAACCATTTTTGTACGATCTAAAAACGGTTCTATAAACACACCTGGAGGTAAAGCTGTCTGAATTTCTTCAATTCGCGCCTTAACAGCGGAAATTACAAGATTGCTATTTGCGCCTTTTAACATCATTACAACCGCGCCTACAGTTTCGCCTTCATCGTTGTAAGTCATAGCGCCGTAACGTGTTGCGTTGTCAATTTCGACTTTAGCAATATCTTTAATGTGAATAGGAGTGCCTGAACTATGATAAGAAACGGGAATGGTTTCAATTTCAGCAATAGAAGAAATTAAACCTTCGCTTCGAACAAGTAAAACAGTTGGACCTTTTTCAATATAAGAGCCGCCCGTATTTTGATTATTGTTTTCAAGCGCTGTAAAAACATCGTTCACCGTAATTTTCATGGAACGCATTTTGTCGGGATTGAGCTTAACATGATACTGTTTTAGCTTTCCTCCAAAACTAGAAACATCCGCAACACCTTCCACGCCAAGCAATTGACGACGAACAATCCAATCTTGAATAGTGCGTAATTCTATTAACGTGTAATGCGATTTATACTCGGGTGTAGTTCGAACAACATATTGATAAATCTCGCCTAAGCCTGTTGTGATCGGCGCTAATTCTGGAATTCCAAGTTCTTTAGGAATTACAGAACCAATTTGCTGCAAACGTTCACTCACTTGTTGACGAGCAAAATACACATCTGTAGCATCAGTAAATACAAGTGTTACTAGCGATAAACCAAACCGCGAGAAACTGCGAATTTCTTTGAGTCCGTGAATGGTTGTTGTGGCTTGTTCTACTGGAAATGTAATTAAGCGCTCAATATCGGGCGCGCCTAAAGATGGTGAAGTAGTAATTATTTGAACCTGATTATCAGTGATGTCAGGAACGGCATCAATAGGTAGTTGGGTAAGATTATAAATCCCAAACCCAATTAAATTGAGGACAAACAGCCCAATAATGAGCTTGTTTGTAATCGAAAATCGAATAATGGAGTCTAACATGAAAGGTCTTCGTTTTTAAATAAGTGTTTTTTTTAAAAAATAAAGTCAATGGAACACATAATTATTCTAATGAAATAATAAAATCTTTAATTTCATCTGAAAAATTGGATGATTTGCTTTTGTTAAATCTAAAAGAGAAGTGTACTGATTAGATTAGATTAGATTAGGCTTTTGGGGGATGCCAAACACTTGAATAAAAAGGAAGCGTAGGTTGAGAATCGTTAACAATTTGAATAGAAAGAGAAGCGAAATTCAGTAAATGTTCGAAATTAATGGAAAATTCAATTTCAGTTGATACAAATGAACCAGAAACCTGCTGATCAGAATTTCTGAATGGCAATTGCATGTCTCGAGCAACATCTTCATCATAAACTAAACCCTCCAAATAATGAATAGACACAAATTCAATCAGTTTTAAATGTTCATTATCTTCAAGATGTTCATAATAATGAGAAACTAAAACAGGAATTTTTAGAAACTGCTTGAACTCTGTTACCGTAAACAGATAGAAAATTGCAAATAAAAAGAGAATACCTTTTTGCACATTCTAATATAAGTCAGTTTTTAATAGAGAAATGCTATAAGTGACATTGATTAGATAAATATAAAAACGCAGAAATACGCTTGAGATATTTTTACTGTTTATTATTCAATGAAATAAATGTTAAGTATTAGTAATAATTGAACTTAATGCGTTTTTTTATTTAGGCTAAACCCTAGTTACTAATGCTTAAGAAGAAGGTTTGAGTAAATTTATATTGAAAATCAACGTTTTGACTGAACTTTATACCTCAATTAAATCGAATCTGACTTCAAAAAAAATTAATAACGAGGTGATAAATTATATTGTAATAGTGCATTTTATGGTTTTTCAAATCGTTTCACATTACCTTCAGTATCCTAATGCATTAGAATGATTTTTTTTGTTTTTTCTAGTTTGTTGCTAAAAAATTGACATAATCCTTGTCCTGAACTCAGGTTATTAATTCATATCCTTTTTAATCTTACTCAGAATTTGATGGTAACTCGTATTTTGAGGCGCTAGTGAAATCAAGGTTGAGCAGGTTTGATAGGCATTATTGTACTCTTTATTCTTAATTTGTGCTAACATTTTGATATACAAGAACTCTTCATTATTGGGAAATAAAATCAAAGCTCGTTCAATTATAGTTAAGGATTCTTTAAATTGATTCAGTTCTTGTAATTTCAGGGCATAATTATAATAGGCGCGCAAGTTCACTGGTTCTTTTTCGATTGCTTTTCCCAAATAAAACAACGTTTTATCTGTATTTCCTGTCTCATTATACAAAAGCCCAAGCATATAATAGGAAAATGAGAAATTCGGTTCAAGTTCAACAACTTCTAGATACAATTTTTCAGCGCTACTAATATCTCCTTTTTGATACAGCAAAAACGCCAAATTTAAGCGTGATGCATTGTTGTAATTGTCCATTTCGATGGCTTTTTTATAAGCTTCTATCGCTACATCAATAGTTCCTTTTTGTTGACTAAATTCTGCCATTAAATGTTGACCTGATGAAAAGTCGGCATTCATTTCGAAGCTTTCAAAAAGTTCGTTTTCTGCTTTTTTTAACTTACTTGATGTCAGATTTCTAGATGAAAAATATCTCGCAGCAGCAATTCTGACAGAACGAATGGAGTCTAATAATAATGGCTCAATAAATTTTGAATAATCAGTTGGTTCAACTTTTTCAAAAGCATGAATAGCTTCGGTTCTTACTAGGGCAGACGAGTCTTCTAAAAACTTGATAATTTCTGAAAATTCTTTGGGCGAAAGTTCTTGTTTCCCATAATCATTTAAAGCTGTTGCCCGAGCAATTTCTGGAAACTTATGTTGGGAAGCTAATGCATAAAACGCCTCTTTATCGCCTTTGTATCCTGCTAAGAGGTAGTCTGAAAAGTGTTCAGAGCGCTCATCGCCGTAGTTTTTTTTGATAATCTCGCTTGCCCATTGTGGCGTTTTTTCGGTATGGCAACTATTACAAGCGTTTGGCGTGCCTGATGTTACGGTTTGATCGGGTCTTGGAATTCTAAAACTATGATCTCTTCTGAAATCATTTCCCATATACGTTTTCCCTGTCATGTGGCAGCTTACACATTGTGTGGCTTCTGTATTGGCTTCATGAAAATGATGAGAAGGTGTATCATAATTTGGAGTATGGCAACTTAGGCACAAGGCATTTCCAGTTTGTTTTAATTTCATAGAGTGTACATCGTGACAATCTTTGCAGGAAACGCCAGAGTTATACATTTTGCTTTGAACAAAAGAACCGTAAACATAGACTTCGTCTCGAATTTGCCCATCTAGTTCGTATAAAGGGTCAATCAACAATGAAGGTTCATAATGATCCATGAAAGTTCCTGAGTAGTCGTACACTTTCGTAATCTGATTTCTTCTTGAATGACATCTCGCACATTGATCAACCAGTTCTTTAGATGAACGAGCTTTACTCCTATTCATAGTTGGTGGAGATATATTCTTGCTTTCAGTATTGTTTTTATAAAAATTGACGTGCGAACTAGAAGGTCCGTGACATGCTTCGCAACCCACATCAATCTCGCTAAATGTGGTATTATAGGTATCTGATTTACTGTCAAATTTTTTCTCTAAATTCGTTGAATGACAATCTGCGCAAGCAGAATTCCATCTCATGCCACCACCAGTCCAATGAATCCATTCATTTGGTTTAATTTCTAAATTCGGTTGAAGGTCGAACCATTCGTTTTTCTTTGAGTCCCAAGCGGTTTGCAAACATTGATATTTTCCATCTGGAAATTTCACGATGTATTGTTGAAGTGGGGTAAACCCAAACGTGTATTCAATTTTGTAATCGTGATACTTGCCATCGTTGCCTTGAGTATTCACGAAATAGTCGTTTCCTTTTTTGAAAAACAGACTTGAGATCGCATTACTTGTAAAACGTACATTAGTAAAATCTGCCAATATCGAAGTAGAATCTGCAATTTTCATCGCCTGATCGTGATGCGAATCTTTCCAACCATTAAACTGTTCACTGTGGCAAGACTGACAAACTGTTGAACCCACAAAAGTCGATGCGTTGTAATTTGGGCTACTATTATTATCCGTTTGACAAGAATAGAAGAGAATTAAAGCAAAAAAAAGAATGGGTTGTTTGATAATATTGATTTTATTTTTCATTGTTAAATAGATTTATATACTCTCTGAATAAGTGCATTTTTCTCTTTTACTGTCAAATATTTCGTGTAGAATATTCATAATTTAAAAATCTTCCAATAGTTTCAACACTGTAGGAACTGATAGGTTTGTAATAGTTTCAGAATACATGTCTAATCTCCCTAAGTGTCTGTCTGCCTGTCTCAAAAGATTCAGTAGCTCCATATTTTAAATGGCTCATTGGCGTTTAATTTTTTCGGGTTGGTAACTTTTATATGTTCCTTGATTAATATATTTACTGGCTTTAAACTGTTTCATTAGGATTGATTTTAAGCATTTCTCTAAATAGTCGTTCCTCTTATTTAAGATCATAGCAAAATTCTCTAAATAGCGTATTGCCTAATTAAGATATTGATGAAAATCTTAATTAGCAGTTTATTTATTAAAGATCTTAGTTCGGGTTAAGAAATTAAAATAAAAACAGGAAAAACTAAATTTCGTTCTGCTGGGCTATGACCCAGCATCTCTGCCTAATTGTGATTTAATTTAATATTTGAACAAAAAGCAAATTGGGTTCACCATTGTTTATTCTGGGTTTTGATTATAATTATTCTACTAATCCTTATCCTGAACTCAGCTTAAAGGTTTTATAAGTCTAAGAAGTGAATTTTCAATGAAATGAGTTAAAGATTAGAATTAATCCTTAATAGTTATCACAGGTTTTGAGGTAACCCAGCTAAAATTTCATTTCTCTTTAACCAAAAACTCACCAGGCATCAATTTCCCCAAACTCCAATCCCCAATTTTTACCCGAATCAGTCTCAATGTTGGAAAACCTACCGCTGCCGTCATTCTACGAACTTGACGATTCCGACCTTCTTTAATCGTTAATTCAATCCAAGAATCAGGTACCGTTTTCCTTACTCGAATCGGCGGATTTCTATCCCAAATTTCTGGATTATCTAGTCGTTTTACTTGAGCCCGTTTTGTTTTACCATCTTTTAATTGAACGCCATTTACCAATAGTTTTAAAGCTTCATCAGTAGGAATTCCTTCAACCTGAACCCAATACGTTTTTGGTAGTTTCTCTTTGGGATCTACAATTTGTTGCTGCAATTTTCCATCGTCGGTGAGGGCCATAAGTCCTTCGCTGTCATAATCTAAGCGTCCGGCCGGATAGATATTCTTTATGGAGATAAACGCCGCAAGAGTACGTTTTTCATCCATTGGAGAAAACTGAGAAAGTACGTGAAAGGGCTTATTGAATAAAATGAGCAAGGTAAAGAATGATTAAGGATGAATGAGTAATGAGAAATTGACCGTGCCTAATCAACAGATAGAATGATTCATGTGTTTACTGAATAGTACCGGAAAGTAATATAGAAAACGATTAATTACTTCAGACTAAAATGGAAATTTAACTATTTCAACGTAATTAACTAAACTTTCGGACTTCGTTTCCAAGCAAACTTCACTGGTTTTTGCAAAATAAAGACCATTCCTTGTCTCGACACGATTCGAAGAGCCATGAAGTGCTGTCTCTGTCCAATATCATTTTAGGCCATAAGTTAGTTCTTTTGATTAGGTTAAGTTCTAAGACTGAGATGCTGGATCGGGATCCAGCATGAAGAAATGACGTATGTGATATAATAACTACATGTTGCGCTTATGTTATTGTTTTTATATTTTTTTTGCAAAATTGAACCTTTTTAAAAAATAATAAACTTTACAAAAGGTCCAAGTCCGAATTTGAGTAATAAACACGTACTGTTTTTTTTGAAGTAAAATTACACTTAATTTAACATTTGCATTTTAATATCAAATTATGGGCATTTACTTTATGAAGTCTAGTTTTCTTATTACCCTTTTTTTAGTGTACGGATTTTTAGTTTCAGCACAGCAAGCTAATTCAATTACGAGAACAAGTTCTTGTATTTTTAACGATACGTTATGGATTATCAATGCAAACGGTTTTCAATTTGTTGCCCTTAATACCGATGAGTTAATCAGACCTGACTCCGTTATTCATCCGGAGTTGAGTAATTCAATTTCCTTGTTTAAGTCAGAGTCATTTCTTTGGTTGCCTCGGGGACAGGAATTACTTCGCTACGATGGGAAAAACATTCGGAGAACTTCATTTCCCTTTGATCATGTGATTCAAATGGGGATTAAAGAAATCAGTACTGACGATAGTTTGTTTATAGATTTATATTATGAAAAACCGGAACTCAAAAGTAAAAAGGAAATCCAATTGTCATAAAAAAAGTGGTGTGGGCTAATGGAGAATTTTCAGAAATAAAAGAGAAAAAAGAGATTAGAACACTAAAAACGAGAAAAGGTGATGTCTATACATTTACCCCTTATGAAATTTATTTGCATAAAACATCTGGAGAATCGCATAAAATTGATATAAATCAGCCACTTAGAAGAGTAGAGTTTCACTGGATTGCACCTGATGACAAAATTTGGATCTATCAGGAAAAAGTGGGTTTTTCGATTATTGATAAAACGGAGGTAAAGGTTATTCCTTTCTATTTTAAAGAAATTTGGATTTGGGATTACCGTCTTTTTTTTCTTGAAAACGGCAACGTGGTTGCAATATCAGGAAAGCAATATGCGGTTTATGATTACGAACGTTGGTATTTATTTGATATGCCTGAACGTACGTTTTTTTCACAAAGGGAAGTGCATCACTATAAAAATATAATCTATATCATAGATGGAGACAAAATTAGGACAAAAGATATTCTATGATGTACGGAAAATATCAGTTAAACAGTAAAGATTTCTGCTAATCTTGATCAAGTACGAATCTATAGTAATGGCTCAAAAAATCGAATGAAGTAAAGCAACAAACAAGCTGACGGCTGTATTCTGACAGCTGACAGCTTGTTTCCTAAAAAACCACCGTCTTATTTCCATAAACCAGAACCATCCGATTTACATGTTTATAAACCGCTCTTGAAAGCACTAATTTCTCTAAATCACGCCCTTTGCGAACTAAATCATCAATTGAATCACGATGAGAAACACGCGCAACATCTTGTTCAATAATCGGACCTGCATCTAATTCTGAGGTAACATAATGACTTGTAGCACCAATGATTTTAACACCGCGAGCAAACGCAGAATGATAAGGTCTCGCACCAGGAAAAGCGGGTAAGAAGGAGTGATGAATATTGATAATTCTGTTTCTGTAGGTATCTACAAAATTTGAAGAAAGGATTTGCATATAACGTGCTAGAACGATGAAATCAACAGAATACTTTTTGCAAATCTGAATCATTTCTTGTTCTGCTTCAGCTTTTCTGTCTGCAGAATTTGGAATGTGAATAAATGGAATTTCGAAGCGTTCGGCTACATGTTTTAAGTGATTGTGATTACTTAAAATAAATGGAATTTCAACTCGTAATTCACCAGCTTCATATCTAGATAATAAATCAAACAAACAATGTGATAAACTTGATACAAACAAAGCCATTTTTGGCTTGGTCTCGCTAAAAAATATGTCAAATTTTATCTCGTTTTTTGAGGCGATTAAAGTCTGAAAACAATCGCCAATTTTATCTTTTGGAATAGAAAAATGGTTCAAATCCCAAACAACGCGCATAAAAAATGTCTGTGTTTCAGAATCTACATGTTGATCAAAATGAAGAATATTGCCATTATTGGCAAAAAGAAATTCGCTAATTATAGCGACAAGCCCCGATTTATCAGGGCAATGAATAAGTAAAGTGGCTGATGACATACCCAAAAATAGGAAAAAACTTTGTCAGAGTTTAGGAACAATGACAAAGTTACCTTTGGCAAAGGTTTAAATGCTTAATCCATTTCCATTGCTTGAATTACAGCATGGGTAAACGTAGTAGTCGTTCCTTTTCCGCCAATATCGCGTGTGCAAGAATCTTTATGGTTCGCTAACACTTCCAAAACAGCATTGTGAATTTTTTTTGCGGCAACTTTTTCATCAATATGATCTAACAGTAACAAAGCAGAAAATAAAAGTGCAATGGGGTTCGCTAAATTTTTTCCAGCAATATCTGGTGCTGAACCGTGAACCGCTTCAAAAATTGCACAATCATCACCAAGATTTGCAGCGCCAGTTACTCCTAAACCGCCAACGAGTCCACTTGCTAAATCAGATAAGATATCTCCAAACAAATTAGTAGTTACCACAACATCGAAACGTTCAGGACGCATAACCATTTGCATAGCCATATTATCCACAATAATTTCTTCACATTCGATTTCAGGATAGTTTTTGGAAACCTCTAACCCAGCACTTAAAAACAAACCTGAAGTAAATTTTAGAATGTTTGCTTTGTGAACAATCGAAACTTTTTTTCTCCCAAATTTTCTAGCGTACTCAAAAGCTGCTGTAATTACTTTTTCACTCGATTGTTTATCTATGTAAGCAATGCTTTCAGCTTTACTATGCTCCTCATCTAACCAACGCTCGTTCCCGATATATAAACCTTGCGTATTTTCACGAAATAAAACGAGATCTACATTATTTACAGGACTTGGAACATTTGGAAGCGTTTGAGTTGGACGCAAATTCGCATATAAATTATACTTTTTGCGAAGTGCAACATTCACAGATCGGAAGCCTGTTCCAACTGGAGTTGTAAGTGGTCCTTTTAGTGCAATTCTATATTTATCAATGAGCTTTTCGGTTTCTTTTGGTAATGGATCGCCGGTCTCTTCAAAAGCGCCTAAGCCAGCTTTCGCAGGAATCCAGTTGATATCGACGCCTGCTACTTTAATAATTTCTGTTACGGAATGTGTAATTTCGGGGCCAATTCCATCGCCAGGAATTAAAACAATGTTGTACATAAAAAAATAGGTTAATGTGAAAGAATCAAATCGTAATATACAGTTTTTAAGGCTGAGTTTCAGGATTTAGCTTATACGCAATAGGCAGGAATATTTTTTTCAGATTGGTTAAACCAGAATTGGTTCTCTTAACATTGAATTAGTGAACAATTGTAAATTTCATAACTTATTAAATAGTAGATGGTTACAAGAAAGGAATAAGTAAATTTCAAAAATTTAAAAACAAAAAAAATTAGCTATAAGAATTCTTCTTGCCAAGCTGATAAAATAATAATGGTTTTTTTCTATCAAATAACTAAATAAGTGTTTTTGGGATGAGTCTCAATGAATTCATAAAACCTATGTGTAATTTTTTAATCAAAGTAGGAGATTTAATTAGGAAGTAAAAAAAATTTAATTAATGAGGCCACTCTGAAAAGTCGATTCTGTAGGCTTACACCCTACCAAATTTTCCGAATTCAACGAATAGTTTGCTAAAAACTCCTTTTCGGAGGAAGCTAACTAATTCAACATTCATTCGAATTGATAAATAACGACGAAAACATGGCAAAAAAGCAATCAAATCGCTATAATCACAGAACAATTCATAACTATAATAAGAGACATTCGATTAATGAAATCTAAAAGTTGAGCATTATATAGCTGATTTTCAAAAACTAAACGAACAAAATTAACACTCACATAAACGTTTGGTAACATACTAATAACTACTACTTCATGTTACAAAGTTACTTTATGGTAACAAAATCATGAGGCTGTTATGACTGAAATGTATCAATCTTCTTCAAATTTCACATCTGTTAAAAGTCCCTTATTCTCCATTAAACTTCCTTTTAAGAAAGAAAAAAGAGGTTTTTTTAAAAAAATGTTGGAGTCGGGAATTGAAAAGTCACTAGGGTTCAGAGAGCTTAATAAAATCTATCAATCTACAGAGAATAGTACAGATCCCATTGATTTTATTGATAAAATATTAGCTTATTTAAATGTTTCGATAGATTTGCCAAAGGAAGATTTGGACAGAATTCCCAAAAAAGGAACCTTAGTTGTGATGGCAAATCACCCATTTGGTGGAATTGAAGGCTTAATTTTAGCAAAAATATTGAAGCAAGTAAGACCAGATGTAAAAATTATGGCAAATGATTTATTACATAGTATTCCAGAACTTCGTGAAGTGTTCTTTTTTGTAGATCCTTTTGGCAATAAAGAATCAATACGTAAAAATTTATCGGGTTTAAGAAATGTAAAGTCATGGTTGAGCGATGAGCATGTTTTAGGTGTATTTCCATCGGGTGAAGTTGCCTCTTTTAATAAAAAAACGCGTAAAATTGATGAACCTGCTTGGAATGCAAATACAGCAAAAATGGCATATTCATCAAAATCGACCATTTTGCCTGTTTATTTTGATGGAAATAATAGCTTAGCTTTTCATCTTGCAGGTTTAATTCATCCAAGATTAAGAACGGCGCTTTTAGGGCATCAATTTATTAATAAGAAAGATCATGCTATAAAAGTTTCGATTGGAAATCCAATTCGTTTTAAAGAATATAAACACATGACTAAGCCTGAGCATCTCATTAGTTATGCTGAGTCTAGAACATTTATGCTTCGTAAAAAGGAGAAAAAAGATAAATACAGTAAAAAAGCTGAGTACAAAACTCATTTGGTAAAAGCTATTAAACCAGAAATTATGGAAAGCGAATTAGTTCAATTATCAGAACAAAATCATTTAGTCAATTCAGGAAAATTTGACGTTTTTATTGCCGTGGATGCACAAATACCTAATATTATGCGCGAAATTGGTCGATTAAGAGAGTTAAGTTTTAGACTTGTCGGAGAAGGAAGTGGAAAAGAAACAGACGTTGACCATTACGATCACTATTATCAGCATTTATTTATTTGGGATAATGAAGAACGAAAAGTTGTTGGAGCTTATCGCTTAGCCATGATAGATTCCATTACATCAATATTTGGGAAAAAAGGTTTGTACACAAACTCTCTTTTCAAATTGGAACAAAATTTTCTTGATAAAGTATTTCCAGGCATTGAGTTAGGTCGCTCTTTTGTAAATCCTGATTATCAGAAATCGTTTCAGCCTCTCTTATTATTGTGGCGCGGTATTTCGACTTATATTTACAGAAATCCTAATTATCGCTATTTATTGGGAGCTGTTAGTATGAGTAAAGATTATTCTGAGATCTCTAAGCAATTAATCATGTCTTATTTGAAACAACATCATTGGAATGAACAATTAGCCAGTTTTGTGACGGCAAGAAATCCATATAAAGCTAAAAAAGAGTCTGTAGCTAGCAGAGTTGATGGAATTATGCCCTATTTATCGTTAGATCAAGTGAATACAATGATAAAAGAAATCGACCCTGAAATGGGAGGGGTGCCAATTTTGATAAAACAATATCTTAAAATGGGTGGGCAACTAGCTGCTTTTAATGTAGATACTGATTTTTCAGATGTGGTTGATGGAATGATTATTGTTGATTTACTAAAAAGCGAACCTGAAAGTCTTGCTAGATACATGGGTGACAAAGAATATGAAGAGTATATCGCTTATAACAAAGTTACATTGCCTAATAATTTAGATTTAGTGTCTTAATGTGAATCTCAAATTCGGAGTTCGTTTTTGACCTCGGAATAATAAAAGATATTTTACGGCTCGATAAATCACCTCAACAAAAAAATGTTTTGGATCTAATCTAAGCAAAAAACGGTCATCCCGTGCTCTCAAATGGGATCTCGGCGTATTCAATGAGTGTGTATTTAACACTACCTATTGCGAATTTGGTCTTAATGTGCATTTTATGCATCATTCTTTATGCTGCAATTGGGAAACTAAACTAAAGTTTCAAGACTGAAAATTGAATTACGAAAGTTTAAAATAAATCGCAATATTTAATCAGGATGAAATTTTAAAGCAGAATAAAGAATTGAAAATAAAGTCCACTCCAAAAAGTCAATTCTTTCGATTTTCACCCTTCCAAATCCTACGAATTCGACGAATGGTTTGCTAAAAACTACTTTTTGGAGTACACTCAAAATTAAGAATTCAAAATTCAAATTTTCTCAAAACCCCGAAGTGTAATCGTCTCCACGAGGATCGGCACCACCATAGAGCCAGCCATTTTCATCAATTTGAATACAATCAGCGCGGCCTGAATATCCTCGTCGTTCATTAAGAACATATCCACGGGCTTCTAACGAATTTTTGTCTGTTCTCGCAATTGCAAAAGGCTCAAAAAATAATTGGTCAGGTAACCATTGATGATGAACTCTAAGTGCAGAAACAGCTTGTTGAGCATTCATCCCAAATTCAGCCATGTTTAAAAAAACCTGAAAAACCGTTGTAATTATTGTTGAACCACCAGGAGTTCCCAAAACCATGGCTAATTTCCCATTTTTGGCGACAATTGTGGGAGTCATACTAGAAACCATTCGTTTGTTTGGTACAATTTCATTCGCTTTTCCACCTGTTAAACCATACATATTTGGCGTTCCAGGCTTTGACGAAAAATCATCCATTTCATTGTTTAATAAAAATCCTGCTCCACCTACCGCTACTTTTGAGCCATAACCGCCATTTAGCGTTGTAGTTACAGAAACGGCATTTCCAAATTTGTCAACAACAGAATAATGTGTTGTTTCATCCGATTCGTAATAATCACTTACTTCTCCAGGCAGAATATCTTGACTCTGAGAAGAATAACTCCAACTGAAATCTTGCATGCGATTTTTTATGTATAAAGAGTCTGTTAATTCTGCAATGGGAACCGAAACAAAATCAGGATCCCCAATATATTTAGATCGATCGGCATACGCTCTTTTCATTGCTTCAGCCATTAAATGAATCGATTCGGTTGAATTAAAACCATAATTCCCAATAGAATAAGGTTCTATCATTCCGAGCATCTGTTTGAGTAAAATTCCACCAGCACTTGGTGGTCCCATCGTAACTAAATCGTAATCTTTGTAGGAAATACGAATCGGGTTTCTCGAGACACTTTTATAATTGCGTAAATCAGCTAAATCAATTAAACCTCCGTTATTCTTCATTTCCTCGATAACTAATTCGGCTGTAATACCAGAATAAAAACCTTCTCGTCCGTAAAGTGCAATACGTTCTAAGGTTTGGGCTAAATCTTGTTGAATGAACAATTCACCTTCAACAAAATCACTAGAGTCTTTTTTTATAAAATATCTTCTTGATGACTCAAATTGACGAAAATAGTTTCTCGTGTAATTCAGAGACATTGCTTCTTCAAAACTAAGTTTAAATCCATTGGAGGCCAATCGGATAGCAGGATCTAAAACTAAATCAAGAGGCATTGTTCCAAAGCGTTCTAAAGCTTCTAACATTCCATCAACACTTCCAGGAACTCCAGCTGCCCAATGACCAAGTACTGATTTATCAGTTACTTCTTTATTTTCATCTAAATACATATCACGACTAGCTTTAGCAGGAGCTTTTTCTCTAAAATCTAAGGTCTTAACTTCTCCGTTTGCCATGCGCAAGACTAGAAATCCACCACCACCAATATTTCCAGCACCGGGAAAAGTAACTGCCAAAGCAAAATGTGTCGCAACCGCAGCATCAACTGCATTTCCACCTTTTTTTAGAATTTCAATTCCTGCATCAGAAGCTTCTCTTGTGGCCGAAACCACCATTCCATTTTGATATCTTTTAGGATGGCCAACTTGAGCAAAGATCTGATTTCCGCTAAGAACTAGAATAATAAAAAGGACAAGAATGTGAATGAAAGTACTCTTTTGATGCTGTGAAATAGAACTCATAAGGTTTAACATTTGAAATAGTTATGAAAGGTAACTAGCGCTAAATATCTATGAATTAAACTTAAAAAGTTGAAAAAAATGGGTTTATATAAAACGATTATTCAAAGATCATTATTAATTAAAATTGATAAAGTAAGAATGAAAAAAATCGGTTTGCTCAGAAAAGTCAATATTTTCGTTTGCACCTTTCCAAATCCTGCGAATTCGTTGAATATTTTGCTGAAAACTACTTTTTGGAGTTCTTGGAACTGATTGATTTTGGGCTCATCTCCGAACGACATGACCGATGTTTAAAAAAAAGAAATGTCCCTTAGGTTTAATAAAGCGTTTTGGAAAGGTTTTTGCTAGAAAGTAAGGACTTAAAAAGCGCACAGTTTACCGATTGATACAGGCGCATAATTACATGTCTAAGGAAGACTTACAGAATGATT